>Ga0131853_10000301_pt1 | contig 88780 bp, 83 predicted proteins | sample TergutLab28metaG_FD_92764 | JGI IMG/M metagenome (GOLD analysis project Ga0131853, IMG submission 92764) | Labiotermes labralis P1 segment gut microbial communities from Petit-Saut dam, French Guiana - Lab288 P1 (version 2) (version 2) | ecosystem: Host-associated > Arthropoda: Insects >...
ATCGGCGTATCGTGGCCGATGGACTGCTTACGAGGGTCAAGGCCACAAGTGAGCGTATCCAGATTGAGTGGAAATTCTAGGCACGACTAGCAGGTGTACATTGTACAGCGTTGCCTCCTTTACGAAAGGAGCCTTAAGATCAAAGGGCCGAAGGTCAAGGGCATTCTAAGCCGACGTTGTGCAGACGTCGGCTTTTTCGCATCGGTTGCCCCAGTGATCCAGGAGAATTCCATCCCGGTAGAAGTAGACCACTTCGCACTGGTTGGGACAGCTGCTACAGGGCTTGGCCCGGGTCTCATAGCTCTGCTCCGCCAGATCAAAAGAGAAAGGGGCGGATTGATCCGGGGCAGTAGCCCCCAGGTGGGCGGCGCCCACGGCGCCCATGAGGTGGCCGTCGGGATCTACGTGGATTTCACAGCCCAGCTCCGCCCGGAAAGCCGCCACCACGCCCTGATTTTTACTCACTCCGCCCTGGAAGATCACAGGTGGAGTGATCTGTTTGCCCTTGCCCACGTTATTTAAATAATTGGCCACGACGGCGTGACAGAGCCCCGCCACCAGATCCACCTTGCTGTGGCCCACCTGGGCCTTGTGGATGAGATCCGACTCGGCAAAGACCGTACACCGGGCGGATAGACGGGTGGGGGTGTGGGATCGACAGGCCATCTCTCCCATGTCCTCCACGGTGAGGCCCAGCCGCGTCGCCTGGGCGGATAAAAATGCGCCGGTTCCGGCGGCGCAGAGGGTGTTCATGGCGTAATCCGTCACGATGCCGTCCCGGAGCAGGATGATCTTGGCGTCCTGCCCGCCGATCTCTAAGATGGTTCCGGCGTCGGGGTGCCGGGACAGGGTGCCGATGGCGTGGGCGGTGATCTCGTTTTTGATTGCCCCTGCACCCAGCATGGCTCCGGCCAATCTCCGGGCGGAGCCGGTGGTGCCGACAGTGTCGATGGTCGCATCGGGTGACAGTTGCGGTTGCAGATTATGAATCAGGCGGCGTACCGCCCCCAGGGGGTCGCCTTTTGTCCAGAGATAAGCGCTCGCTGTAATTCGGCCAGCCCCATCCAGAACGACGCCTTTTGTGGAGATAGAGCCCACGTCCACGCCCAAGCTGTAGTGCATTGGCATTTGATTGTGTCCTCCTCATCTCCATCATATCCACGAAGGCCTCCAACCGGGTATCTACGCCGGTCTCGCTGGAGTGGGTATCGAAACTCATGTGCAGGATGGGGATTCCCAGGTCCCGGCTGATCCGATTCATGGCGGGGATGGCGTTTAACTCTGGCGTACAGCCGAAGGATTTAATATGGATCACCCCGTCGTAGCCGTGGGAGGCGTATTGTACGCTCTGGGCTACACTGTCTAAGCCGTTGGCCCCCACGGGATGGCGCAGATAGCCTTGGGTTTTTCGTAGGCGGAGGCGCTCTGCCTCTCCGAAGAGTAAGAAGCTGACGCTCATCTTGCGGCTGATAGCGATCCCACGGGCCGCCAGCTTGTGTTCGATGTCAAAGTTGCTGAAGGGTTCCATCACCGTGTAGAGGTCACCCACAATCCCCACCCGGAGGGGGTTACTTGGACGATTGATGCGCATAGCCCGGAGCCGTTTTCCAGATATGCGAGTTAGGGTGTGAACCTGGGGCACAGTGTCGGCTTGCTTTAACGCTGCGAGGAACTGGTCATATTCCGCCAGCATATGGCCGGGAGATGCGGCGAATCCCATATTCTCCCGGATGTATCCCGCCAGCTTGTCCATGGCCCGGATTCCCGTCGCCGCGACCAGCAGGATATGTGCCATCTGGGGCGCGGAGCGGGGGGAGCCCAGTTTGCGCAGAGTCTGATAGACCGCCTGGGGTCTGGCCCGATCTCGGGAGAGGCAGAGGAATTGGAAGTCGTAGCCTAAATCCCGCAAAATCTGCTCTTGCAGTTCGCCATAGTAGCCGTATCGACAGCCCATGCCCGTCTGAAAGAGGACATTTGCGCCTGTGTCTAACGCCTGGATAAAGTTGCCCATGTTGTACTTGAAGGGCTCGCAGATAAAATCTGGGCTGTGCCGCTGGCCCAGGGCCGCCGTCTCTCGGGTGATGGGCGGGGCAGAGATCACCTGTGCTTCCGGGAACAGCCGCCCTAAAAATGCGCGGATGGGAATATGATACGCCCCCATGTGGGGGAAGGAAATGATGAGAGGATTGCTCATACAGTCTGTGCCTGCTTTCGCTGTGCGATCATGTCGAGAAAACTTTCGATCCGGGTCTGTAATCCCGTCAGCCCATCGTTGTCGTCTAAGATGATCTGGATGACGGGCAGGTCTCGCACCCGGCGGAGGATTAACTCGTTTGTGAGGCAATCGGAGCCGCAGGGGAAGGCGGTCAGGAGGATGATCCCGTCCACCTGGCCCCGCGCCTCCTGGATTGCGCCCAGAATCTCCCGGCTAGTGATCCAATAGAGGTCACTGGACAACTCACGGGATCGATTGCGGCAGGTGATTTGATCCCACGTGTCGGGGAATAGGGGCGTTGCCCCCTGCTCCCGGAGGAGGCGCGCCACAGTGCCGCCCAGATAGGGATCATGGGCCACATAGGACTGGGCCGCAAGCAGAATCTTGGGACCTTGCGTGGACAAGAGTTTTTGGCTCTGAATCAGGTGCTTTTGATCTGTATCGTATTGTCGACGGACGGCGGTGGCATAGGCGTTGGCCGAGAGCAGGGTGCCTCTGCCACACACACTGCCCATCCTGATGAACCCGGTCAGTTCATGGCCCAGTCGATCTGATAGGAGTTGATAGGATAACAACTGCGCCTTTGGAAATGTGTTTTGCACGGTATCATAGAGCCCCCAGAACCGGACGCAAAACTCCTCCTGTCTCCCCAGCCGCCGAAAGCGGGGGACCAGGATGTGGTCACACCGCCCCATGAGGGAGGCCACGTGGCCCATGTACAATTTCAGGGGGAGACAACTCTCGTCCACTGTGCGTTTTGCCCCGTCGGTCAGGTGTTTGCTTGTGGTTGGTTCGCTGACGACGCAGGGGATGCCGAGTTTCTGGAAAAATGTCTCCCACAGTACGCCGTATCTGTGGTAACCCAGAGCACGGGGAATGCCGATTGTCATGTATAAATCACTCCCCCACAAGACAGGCCCTGCGGGGGACCCTTTTGATTGAATCTCATCGGCGCGGCAAAGGCTGAACCAAACCGCCCTAAGGGTTCACCTTCGGTGAAACCGATGGCAGCTAGGTCCCGCATTAACTCAACTAACCTTTTGCAAAGAGCAAAAAAGGAAGTTTCGTTCTACCGCACCGGTATCAAGATTTTGCCTGTGACAAAATGCTTGGACGCCGGACTCCCGGCGTAGATAGGATAGCCAGAAATGGGGGGATTCATACGGAGGGCGAATTGGAGCGGTAGACTTTGTACCGCGTGTGTGGTATGATTCTATGGAAATGGGAGGGGAAGGATTATGGCAAAACTGTACTTTAGATATGGGGCAATGAATAGCGCAAAGTCGGCGAACCTTTTAATGGTGGCACATAACTATCGATCTCAAAATAAGCCGGTGCTCCTAATGAAGCCCGCCAAAGACACCCGTTGGGACGCTGAAGCCTGTATCACTTCGCGCGCCATCCTTGCCAAAGAGCCGGCGCTGACTTTTACGGACAGGGAAAATCTGTATGAGATCATAGCGGCGCATATTGAAGGCAATAAAATTTATGCCGTTCTGTTAGACGAGGCGCAATTCATCACGGAGGAACAGGCCTTGCAATTGGCGCATGTCGTTGATAAGCTCAATATTCCCGTGCTGTGTTATGGCCTCAAAAACCGCGCAGCCAAAGGGAAACTGTTTGCCGGATCATACGCCTTGTTGTATTGGGCGGATTCCATAGAGGAGCTCAAGAACACCTGCCAATACTGCAACAAGAAGGCGACTCAAAATTTATTGTGCATCGACAATGTACCGGAATATAGTCCTGAAGAAGTCGTCATGGCGGATATAGACGGGGATCTTAAAATTGTCCCCGTATGCCGGGCGCATTACTTGAATCCACCTGCAACAGATTAAATTAAACAAAAAGGCAAATAGGGGCGTGTTACTTTTGCAGCCGAGAGAATTGATTGAGTTTTTGCATGTCATAGAAAAATTAAAATGTAACACCCGACACAGTTGGACTTCAAGCGGTAGACAAGAGAGTGTGGCGGAACATAGTTGGCGTCTGGCGGTTATGGCACTATTGGTTGCAGGTGAATTTCCAGAAGTAGATAACAAAAAACTTGTTACAATGTGCTTAATCCACGATTTTGGTGAAGCGCTTACAGGTGATGTCCCCTCATTTGCAAAAACAAAGGCGGATGAAAAAAAAGAAGAGATTGCCATATCGAAAATACTCGAGGCTTTGCCGGAACATCTTGCACTGGAATTTGGAGCGCTTTTTCATGAAATGGCGGAGCTACATACAGAAGAGGCAAAGCTGTTCAAAGCGCTTGACAATTTAGAGGCGATTCTCTCCCACAATGAAGCCTTTCTTGACACTTGGCTTCCTCTTGAGTATTCGGAGAACTTGATTTATGGAACAGACGCTGTCGCACATTCAGTCTATTTAAGATTGCTCAGAGAAGAGCTAAAACGCGATTCCATTGAAAAAATTGGATGTACACACCGCCCCGATTAAACGCTTGTTCTGGCGAGGCAAGGAACCGCAGAAAACGAATCCCACAGGGCAAAAATCAAGCCCTGTGGGATTTGAATCGTAAGTAAGGATTGGCTCTACTCCCCAACCGTCAAAATGGCCCGGTTGATGGCGCAGAGCACGCCGTAGATCGAAGCCCTGCTGATATTAGATGACACTCCCACGCCGAAGATGTTGAACCCCTGGGGGCATTTCAGCTGGATATACGTCACGGCCTTGGAGTCAGAGCCGGCGGAGATGGCGTGTTGGTGATAGCTCTCGAAGCTGTACCCTGCGATAGAGAGATCCCGGACGGCGTTGAAGAAGGCGTCGATGGGGCCGTTGCCCGTGCCGGAGATCGGGGTATCCGTCTCGCCGAAGCGCAGGGTGCCGTGGAACGCCACGTGGGAGCCATCGCCGTTGTCCTGGATCTCGGAAAAGTGCTGATCCAACAGGCGATAGGGGCCGTCGATGTCCAGATAGGTACGCCGGAAGATGCCCAAAATATCCGTTGCCAGAAGTTCCGTGCCGCGGCGATCCGTCTCGGCTTGGACGATTGTGCCGAACTCCGGGTGCATGGCCCGTGGCATCTGATAGCCGTGGACGGTCTCCATAATGAAGGCGGTGCCGCCCTTGCCGCTCTGGCTGTTGATGCGGATGATGGGCTCGTAGTGCCGCCCTACGTCCGCCGGGTCGATGGGCAGGTAGGGGATTTCCCAATGGGGGGAATCAGACGACTTCATATATTGGACCCCCTTGTTGATGGCGTCTTGATGGGAGCCGGAGAAAGCGGTGAAGACCAAGTCCCCGGCGTAGGGGTGGCGGGGGTGGACGGGGAGTTTCGTCGTCCGCTCGTAGAGTTCCCGGATTTTGGGCAGGTTAGAGAAATCCAGCCGGGGATCAATCCCCTGGGTGTGGAGGTTGAGGGCCAGGGTGATGAGATCCACGTTGCCCGTCCGCTCACCGTTGCCGAAGAGAGTACCCTCCACCCGCTGGGCGCCCGCCAAGAGGGCCAGTTCTGTGGCGGCCACGCCGGTGCCACGATCGTTGTGGGGGTGGAGGCTGATGATGGCCGCCTCCCGACTGGGGAGGTTCTGGATAAAATACTCGATCTGGTCGGCGTGCTGGTTGGGCATGCAGCCCTCGACTGTACTGGGCAGATTCAGGATAATGGGCCGCTCGGTTGTCGCACCGACGGCCTCTATGACCCGCTGGCAGATGGAGACCGCATTGTCCATCTCCGTGCCGGAAAAGCTCTCCGGGGAGTATTCATAGCGCAGATTCACCCCCGTCTCCGCCACCATCTGATCGCCCATCTCGCGGATTAGTTCAGATGCCTGGACGGCGATGTCGATGATGCCGTCCATGTCCGTCTGGAAGACAACTTTCCGTTGGAGAGTGGACGTGGAGTTGTAGAAATGCAGGATCACATTCTTGGCCCCCCGGATGGCGTCAAAGGTCTTCTTGATTAAATGGGGTCTGGCCTGGACTAGGACTTGGATGGTCACGTCGTCCGGGATGTGGCCGCCGTCAATTAAGGTGCGCAGGATGGTGTACTCCGTCTCCGAGGCGGAGGGGAACCCCACTTCGATCTCCTTGAAGCCGATGTCCACCAGCAATTTGAAAAACTCCAACTTTTCGTCCAGATTCATGGGGTCAATCAGGGATTGATTGCCGTCCCGGAGATCGACGCTGCACCAGATAGGGGCTTGGGTCAGAACGTTGCCGGGCCATATGCGCTCTGCCATAGGCTGGGGGACGAAGGGGATATACTTCCTGTGGTTCTTGTTCATAATATTCGATCCTTTCGCTGGCATGTTTTTATTTCCCCACGGAGCTTGCTTCGTGGGGAACAAACAAAAAAGCCCCCGACGAAAATGTTCGTCGGGGGCGTGAAGCTTTTCACGCGGTACCACCCCGGTTTAGCGATCCCTCACGGGATACGCCCTTACGGCCTCAAACAAGGCCCAGACCCATAACGCGGTCAGCCGTTCCCCCCTACTGATCGTTCAAGAGGACTGCTCCGGGGTGAGTGATACACATCGGATATCCCACTGCCTTGCAGCGCCCGGCAGCTCTCTGGAGGGAGTCGTCGATGTCTTGTTCCCCATCGTGGCATTTTGTTTACTATACGCCCTTTGGGATGGGTTGTCAAGTATTTTACCGCACCACATTCAAAACCCGAATATCCGGGTCCTCCGGCCCTGTCAGGGAGCAACCTTTCTCCTTGGCATATGCAATATATTGCAATTGCGCCTCGGTGATGCGTTCTCCCGGGGCCAGGATGGGGATTCCCGGCGGGTAGCACATGACGAACTCGCTGCTGATGCGACCTTTGGAGGCCGCAATGGGGACAGGTTCCGTCTCCGCATAAAAGGCGTCCTGGAGATTTAGGACAACCTCCGGGGCGATATATTCCTCCGTCATCAGATTGGCCTCGCTCCGGCCATAGCGGCGGCGGATCTCGGCCAAGGCGCCCACCAAGCGCTCTAAGTCTTGGAGCCGGTCTCCGATGGAGAGATAGGCCAGGATATTGCCCAAGTCACCGAACTCAATCTGGATATCGTACTCGTCCCGGAGGATATCATAGACCTCGATCCCGGCGAGCCCTACCCCCAAGGTGTTGATGGATAGCTTTGTAGGGTCGAAATCAAATACGCTGGTGCCATTGATCAGATCCCGGCCGTAGGCCCGGTAGCCGCCCATGGCGGAGATCTCTGTCCGGGCGTATTGGGCCAAATCTACCACCCGTGCAAAAATCTCTTTGCCCCGTAGGGCCAAGTTGCGGCGGGAGATGTCCAAACTACTCATGAGCAAATAGGAGGGGCTGGTGGTCTGGGTCAGGTTGATGATCTGCCGGACGTAGCCGGGACTCACACCGGGACCGGTGAGGAGAAAGGAACTCTGGGTCAGACTGCCGCCGGATTTGTGCATACTGACCGATGCCATATCCGCCCCCGCCGCCATAGCGGAGACGGGGAGATTGTCGCCGAAATAAAAATGGGTTCCGTGGGCCTCGTCCACCAGGACTAAAAGTCCGTGCCGATGGGCTAGGTCTACGATGCCCCCCAGATCAGAGCAGACCCCATAATAGGTGGGGTTGTTGACCAGAATTGCCACGGCATCCGGGTTTGCGGCGATAGTCGCCTCCACCTGATCCAGTCGCATCCCCAACGCAGTACCCAAGGACTGATCCACATCGGGGCTGATATACACCCCGTCTGCGCCGCAGAGCACCAGGGCATTGAGCACACTGCGGTGGACATTCCGGGGCAGGATGATTTTATCTCCCCGCTTACAGGCGGTCAGCACCATGGCCTGGACACTGCTGGTAGTACCCCCCACCATAAAGAAGGCCTGATGGGCGCCGAAAGCGTCGGCGGCCAGTTCCTCCGCCTCCCGGATGACAGAGACGGGATGACAGAGGTTATCTAAGGGTTTCATAGAGTTTACGTCAATGCCGATGCACCGCTCGCCGAGAAATTCCCGCAGTTCCGGTGTACCCCGGCCCCGTTTGTGGCCCGGCACGTCAAATGGCACCACCCGGGCCCGCCGAAACCGCTCCAACGCCTCATAGATAGGTGCTCTTGTCTGATCCACTGGAATCACCGCCTTTTTTCAATGAACAATTAACAAGGAACAGATAACAATTTTTGTATCGCCTTCGGCGGACACAGCCATTGTTCATTGTTATCTGTTAATTGTTAATTAAAGATATTCCGTCCGCTGTAGATTTCCATCATCTCCCGGCGCAGGCTCTCCAGGATGGATTCCTGTAACTGGGGGGAGAGGATGTAGGCGTCGGTGTTGAACAGGTAGTTTTGCAAGTCGATCTCCCGGATCAACATCTTGGTATGAAACAGGTTGGATTGGCTCAAGTTGATATCTTCCGCCTCGTATTTTTCCAGGGTCTCCGGGGCGATGTAGTCCTGGATGGAGGTGATATCGTGATCCATGAACAGCTTTTTCCCGTCCAAGTCCCGGGTAAAGCCCCGAACCCGGTAGTCCATGGTGATAATATCCGAGTCAAAACTGCCGATGAGCAGATCCAGGGTGTTCAGCGGCGTGATCTCTCCGCAGGTGGCCACGTCGATGTCCACCCGGAAGGTGGCGATGCTGTTCTCCGGGTGGTATTCCGGATAGGTGTGGACGGTCACATGGCTCTTGTCTAGATGGGCCACAGTGGTCTCGCCCCGCATCCCGGCCAATGGCCCCTCGGAGATGAGCATGGTGACACTGGCCCCCTGGGGATCGTAGTCCTGGCTGGAGATGCTGAGCACATTGGCCCCGATCATAGAGACCATCCGGAGCAAAATATTCGTCAATCGCGCAGCGTTGTACTGCTCGTCGATATAAGCGATATACTCCTGTTGTTCGTGGGGGGTTTTGGCGTAGCAGACATCGTAAATATTAAAGCTGAGGGCCTTGGTGAGATTGTTAAACCCGTACAGTTTCAGTTTGCTCATTGGCCGATTGTCTCCGATCTTTGCTTTCTGTATATTTGGACACATCATATCACGATACATTATAGCCGCAACTGCCGGGGAACGCAAGATATAAAAAAATACGACAGGGCGTTCATCTGCCTAGTCATACGGGGGCGGTCTCGGTACCTTGGCCCCCTCATTTCGAGGGGGCTGTCAGGCGCGGCCTGACTGGGGGAGAGGGTATCACGCACCACTTGACGTACAACGCAATTGGGGGTACACTATAAGATAATGATTTCATTCAGACATTCAAGGAAATTTTTCAGATAATTTTAAGAAGAAAGAGGGACGACAATATGGATCAAAATCAAGAATATGTACCCAGTTTGACCCTGACCCCAAGTATGGAAGATCCCGCTGCGCCGGATCCCATCGTGGAGCTACAAGCTGCCAAAGTGGAAGAAGCCGCCGGGAGCTTAGAGCAGGATCTGGGTCAGCTATCTGAGGCAGAGCGCGCCCAGGTGGAGACCTTTGCCAAGCAGATCGACATCTCCGATACCAATGTGGTGCTCCAGTACGGTGCTGCGGCCCAACAGAACATTGCCACATTTTCCGGCAGCGCCCTCAATAATGTCCGCACGAAGGATATGGGAGAAGTGGGCGGTATGCTGTCCGGACTCGTAGTGGAACTGCGGGGCCTCGGGAGCGAAGAGGAAAAACGAGGATTCTTGGGGCTGGTGCGGCGGGGACGAAATCACTTGGCCTCGCTCAAAGCCCAGTACGACAAGGCGGAAGTCAATGTCAATCAGATTGTCAACGCGTTGGAGACCCATCAAGTGACCTTGTTGAAAGACATCGCCATGTTGGATAAGATGTACGAGATGAACAAAGCCTACTTCAAAGAGCTGTCCATGTATATTCTGGCGGGCAAAACTCGGCTCCAAGAGGCAGTAGATGTGGAACTCAAAGCCATCCGGGAGAAAGCGCTTGCCACCAAGCTCCCGGAAGACGCCCAGGCGGCCAATGACTTCGCCAGCAAGGTCAACCGCTTTGAGAAGAAAATCCATGATCTGGAACTGACCCGGATGATCTCCATCCAGATGGCGCCCCAGATCCGTATGATCCAACACAACGACGCCCTCATGGTGGAGAAGATTCAAAGCTCTATCGTCAACACCATTCCCCTGTGGAAGAGCCAGATGGTCTTGGCCATCGGGATGCACAACGCCAAAGACGCCATGGAGGCTCAGCGGAGCGTCACCGATGTGACCAACGAGCTTCTGAAGAAGAACGCCGCGGCCCTCAAGCAGGGCTCTGTGGAGGTTGCCCGGGAAGCCGAGCGGGGCATTGTGGATATTGAGACGCTCCAGGCGACAAATCAGAACCTCATTGAGACCCTGGAGGAAGTCCAGCAGATCCAAGCCGAGGGCTCACAACGCCGCCGGGATGCGGAAGTAGAACTGGGCCGGATCGAAGGCGATCTAAAGCAAAAGCTTCTGGAAATGCAAACCCGATAGGGAGCAGGGCAAGCGCTCTAAATGCAAATGAACCTGACAGGAAATGTGAACCCAAAGATCGGGTAGATATTTCTTGTCAGGTTTTTTGTGTACGCCTCATGCGACAAACGATTCTTTTCAATATTAACCCAGATAGTGATATCGTTTGCCCAATTTCAACAGTAAGGTTATGGAGAGAATAATCGTTAAACCCTCTGCAGCAGGCGTTGCCAACCATACGCCGTCTAAATCCAACGCGCGCGGAAGCAATAGCAGCAGCGGCAAGTTGAATGCAAAAGCACGTACGGTTGATAAAATCCCGCCAATGGCACCTTTGTTCAATGCGGCAAACAGCGCCCCTGCAAACCCATTGAATCCAGAGACGACAAAGGATAGAGTCATAATTCTGAGCCCCCGAACCGCCATGTCGTGAAGTTCTGTGCCGGGCGGCAGATAGATTCGCATCAGCAAGTCCGCAAACACTATGGTGCCAATCGTGAGAATTACGGACAACACTGCAACGATTCTTATGTTATACTTGAACAGAAGTTTCTGTCTGCCGTGATTTGCATTCCCGTAATTGTAGCTGACAAGCGGCATGGTTCCTTGTAGATATCCGCCGAATACGACAGAAACCGTAGTGATCATTGCCGTTACCATTCCCGCTACGGCAATTCCCATTGCGCCTATCCCGTCCATGCGAACCAAAGTGTTGTTCATTACAACGGTAACCATGGCGCTTGCCAGAAGGGGAATCAGTGCTCCCGTTCCGTTGAGTATTGATAGTCCGATTGCCTTTATGTCCATTTGGGGAGCAACAAAGTAAATTGTCCCGTTCCGGTTATTGCAAAAGATAAGAAATAAAATAACCGCAGGGATTGCAGTGCCGATTACTGTCGCCCATGCGAGGGCTTCAATTCCCCACTCAAAGACAAATAGGAATACTGCATTTAGCCCTGCAGAAATAACCGAACCTAATAAACTGATTCCCATGCCAAGCATGGGCTTCCCGTCCGCAATAATAAATTGGTTAAATATTGTTCCCATCGCCATAAGCGGAAAGGACCAGACAGTAATCCGAAAATAATATCGTGCAATGTCTAAAATTTCATAGTTTGCGCCCAAGAGCCCAAGTATGGTGTCGGGGAAGATAAATGCCGCAACTGAAATCGAAAGGATTATCGCAAACGCAACCATACTTATGAGGGTGAAGTTCTGTCGGGCTTCCTGTTTCAGTCCCATGCCTATTTTCTTTACAACAACTACGCTTCCCCCTCCTGCGAACATTGCCCCGATCGACAACACGATCATGAAAAACGGCGCAAACGCCGAAACTGCCGCCATGGCTTCTGCCCCCAACACACGCATTGCAAAAACACCGTCTACAATCCCAAAGGTACCCATAACAACCAATGCGAAGATTGTTGGCAAGCCATAGGTTAATAGCAGCGAGAGCGTGATTGGCTTGTTGAGTTGCGATTCCTCTGTCGCTCTTGCGGCATCTTGATTGATAAAATCTCTTTCTTTCATGTTATTTTCCTCCTAATATTATAATAATAAAAGCCGACAGCTACGATTTTCTCGTAAGCTATCGGCTCTGCGTCTAAGCGGCTGGCACTTTGATAACGGATAAGTTTAGATCTTTTAAATTTACCAAGGTTTCTTGTTTGCATTTGGGACAAAATAGGGGGAAGTTTACAAGTATCGTGTCCAGCTTCGCTTTTGTACGAGTTTTACCCTTGCAAACGGGACATGGCAACAACTGTCCGTTGCGTTTTAACTCATGTTCTCTCAATTTAATATCACCCCTTTTGACATGCGCTCACACCTTTCGCCCAAAGTAAGCGTCCAAAGCTGCTCGTATGAAATCGTGTGAAGTTGTAACTGTTTCTCTCTGTTCCTCCGCCAAGCTTTCTATTTTCTCTAAAGATTCAGCAAACTTGGATATTAAGGTTGCATCACCATTTGTAGCCACTTGTATCGTCTCCCAAACTACCTTGGCAAAGATTTGCCCTTTTTCGCTTTCAGGCGATACGCCCTCTCTATGCAACTGCGCTGCCTCCGCCCCTAAGCGGCCTAATTTTTCCAAAAATGCCGAAGCACTGTCTTCGTCAAAATAATTGCGAAAATGCTCCATCACATCTTCGTCCATATGCTTGATGACCCAATAGTTCTCATCTTTCATCTGCAGACATATGAGAATATCTGCGTATTTCTTAAAGTCCATGGTTTTCATTTGTATTACTTCCGCTTTCAATGCGCCTATGGCTTGCAATGATTCTGACAGCGTCTCTATTTTTTCACGGATAGAGGCTTCATGTTCTGTCAGCACGTGAACCATATCCGCAGGGGTATCCAGAGAGACAAGGCGTTGCTTGATACCATTCAGGGAAAATCCCAACTGTTTCATCGTCACGATTTGAATTAACTTCACCATATCTTTGTCAGTATAAAGTCTAAACCCGCCCTCACTTTCGGTCGATGGCGAAAGCAAGCCCTCCTTGTCGTAATATTGCAAGGTGCGAACGGTAACGCCCATTTTCTTCGCCAGCTCGCCCACTTTCATGTATCCGTCCGGAATTGCCCTGTGTTTTTCCATCTCCGTGTCCTCCTTTAACGATAGTATAAACCATTACCTATACGTCATTGTCAAGACTTTTTTGAAAAAATTTTTTATAAAAAAATAAACCAGCGCAAAAACCAAGTATTTCTAAGGGTTTGCGCCGGTTCAACAAATAAATTTTCAACGTTCCTCGTCCAAAAAACAGATAAGGAACAAAAGAAGCATACCGCGCCAGAAGTCAAAAATCCATACTTCTAATAGCGGCTCACCGCTTTGCATTCTTCTCATAAATGAGCCAGAGGCCTTTTAGAATCAAGTGGGGATCGCAGACGATGTCAGTGCGACAGCAGAGGGTGGATAGGAGTTCTGCGTGCTCTCCGGTGAAAATCACCGTGGGGGATGTGCCGAGTTCTGTCTCTATCCGAGCCAACATGCCGTCTAGCATGGCGGCGAAGCCGTAGAGCATACCGCTCTGCATACACTCCACTGTACTGCGCCCGATGACCCGGCTGGGGGCCTCTAAGCTGATATTGGGCAGCTGGCTCGTCCCGGCGGTCAGAGCCGCGAGAGAAATGGGCAGACCCGGGCAGATGGCGCCGCCGATGTAGTTGCCCGTACTGTCTAATACGCCGAGGATGGTGGCGGTTCCCATGTCTACCGTGACAGAAGGGCGGCCATAATTGCCCAACGCCCCCACGGCGAGAGAGACGATGTCACTGCCCATTTGACCGGGGTTATCCAGTAGGATATTTAGGCCCGTCTTGATCCCAGGCCCTACCACAAGGGGGCTTTTGCCCGTCACCTGCAACACTGCCTGTCGGAGCGCATGGGTTAGAGAGGGTACCACGCAGGAGATGACGGCCCCCTCTACAGTCCGGCAGTCAATCCTCTGGAGGCCCATGAGGTTTTTGAACAAGATGGCGTATTCATCTCCCGTTTTGTGCTTGTCGGTGGACAGAGTGCAGGTGAAGGTCACCGTCTTGTCTGTGAGGCCGCCGACGATAATATAGGAGTTGCCCGCGTCAATGGCGAGGATCAAAGCTATCCCTCCTTGTGTGTTTCCTTAATTATGCAGGATTTTTTTCTATCTGTAAAGCACAAAATTAACGCTTGACAGGGGATACATTCATTGGTATACTGTCTAAGCGTTCCAAAGACAGTAGGTGGGTGCAAGTCACCCGTAAATCCTACCGAGGAGGCCGAAACGAATCCATGTGATCTGCGTGTGATTGGTTTCCACATGATATCTCATGTGCCTTCCTGTCTTGGACAGGAGGGCATTTTTATATGGCTTCTGAACGCCGAAAGAGAGGTGAATCGAAAGAATGCCAAGTGCAAAAATCTTGAGCGAAAAGCAAGAGATCGTCAAAGCCCTTGCTGAAAAGTTGGGGGGCAGCGTATCCGGCGTCCTGGTGGACTATAAAGGTACCGACGTGGCCACGGATACGGACATGCGCCGCAAAATGCGTGAAGCCGGGGTGGAGTACACGGTCACCAAGAACACCATGATCCGCTTCGCTATTGCAGACACCGATTTGGCGGAGCTGGCGCCGTTTTTGGAGGGTCCCACGGCTCTGGCCCTGCACACGGACGATCCGGTGGCCCCTGCGAAAGTGGTCTTCGGCTACGTGGGCAAGGACAAGCCCATGCAGGTCAAGGTCGGCTTTGTAGATGGCAAGGTCATCTCCGCCGCCGAGGTGGAGGCCCTGTCTAAACTGCCTGCCAAAGAGGTTCTGGTGGCCCAGGTGCTGGGTACCATGATCGCTCCCATCAGCGGGTTGGCAACTGTGCTCAACGCCAACATCCGTGGTCTGGCCGTGGCCCTGCAGGCTATCGCAGACCAAAAATCCGCATAATCTTACGAAACAAAACAACAACAACTATTACATGAATTAAATGGAGGAAATGTAAAATGGCTAGCGAAAAAGTAACCGCTTTGATCGAAGAAGTAAAGACTATGACAGTTCTGGAGCTCTCCGAGCTCGTGAAAGCACTGGAAGAAGAGTTCGGCGTATCCGCCGCCGCCCCCGCCGCTGTGGCAGTCGCCGCCGCCGCCCCCGCCGAGGCCGTTGAAGAGAAGACGGAGTTCGACGTGGTTATGACTGATTTCGGTGCAGAGAAGATCAAAGTCATCAAAATCGTCCGTGAGATCACCGGCTTAGGTCTGGCAGAAGCCAAAGCCAAAGTCGAAGGCGTCCCCGCCACCCTAAAAGAGGGCGCCAGCAAGGACGACGCCGAAGAACTGAAGAAGAAGTTAGAAGAAGTCGGCGCAAAAGTAGAGCTCAAATAAGGTTGGAGCGAGTTGAAAAGACCCGGATTCAGAGGAATCCGGGTCTTTTTTGTTGACATCTTGGGTGTAGGTGTTAAACTTGGTATATAGTAGGAGCGCCAGGTGTGTGTGGTGAGGCGTAATTGGATAAAGCGTGGCTTTGTACTACATAGCTATAACGATGAGTTTGTTTAGCTTTGCAGGGTGCAGTGAAGGAGCGGAAATGGGATTGGACACGTGGTGTTTATTGTGAGGAGACGCAGAATTTTTGCGCTTAGGGATGACAAAGAGTGAAATGGAACGAACGCTCTTAAACGGAGGGGACTATGATGAAAAAGAAAATTTTGACAGGTATTGTGCTCATTGCGTTTGCGTTTGTATTGCTGTCGGCGTGCTTGCCTATACCATCGGAGATTCCTGAGATAAATCCAGATGAAGTGAGGACGGATATTGATTGGCCGGTAAACACGATAGTGGCGTGGGGGTGGCCAACCTTTGCAATCCAGTCGGATGGCAGCTTATGGGCTTGGGGCAGACATGAAAATGGTCGGATTGGCGATGGCACACGGGATGGTAAACACCTCACCCCCATAAGAATCATGGATGATGTAGTCTCTGTCGGCCGCACGCAGGCCATCTGCACCGACGGCATCCTGTGGGTTTGGGGCAACAATCTGTATGGTCAACTCGGAGACGGCACGACCACAAATCACTATTCGCCTACACAAATTATGGATTCCGTGGTATATGCGTCCGTGGGTGCATCTTGGGGCAGTCCTATCGTTTCTTACACTATGGCAATCCGCGCCGACAGTAGCCTTTGGGCTTGGGGCGGGAATTGGAGTGGCCAGATTGGAAACGGCACAGCTGGCAGAGGCAGAAGCCAGCGAACCCCCATTCGAATCATGGAAGATGTGGTTGCCGTTTCGACAAGCTGGCATACGCTGGCAATTCAAAGCGATGGAAGCCTCTGGGCCTGGGGCCCAAATGATAGCGGTCAGCTTGGTGACGGCACAACAGAGAACCGACACAGCCCCGTGCAGGTCATGGAAGATGTAGCCGCTGTTTCCGCTGGAAACGGTCACACACTGGCCATCCGCACCGACGGCAGCCTCTGGGCTTGGGGGTCGAATCGGTTTGGTCAGCTTGGCGACGGCACAACAGAGGACCGGCACAGCCCCGTGCAGGTCATGGAAGATGTGGCTGCCGTTTCAGTCGGAAGCGGCCACACATTGGCAATCCGCACCGACGGCAGTCTTTGGGCTTGGGGGTGGAATGAATGGGGCCGACTTGGAGATGGCACGACGGAGGATCGACACAGTCCGGTGATGGTGATGGAAGACGTGGTTGCCGTTTCGGCAAGCAGTCATACGCTGGCAATTCAAAGTGACGGCAGTCTTTGGGCTTGGGGCTACAATAGCTCTGGTCAACTTGGAAATGGCACAGCAACAGGTCGGCATAGAGCCTATCCCAATCCTAGTCCTATAAGAATCATGGAAGATGTGGTCGCTGTCTTCGCCGGTGGCAGTCACACCCTGGCCATCCGCACCGATGGCAGTCTTTGGGTGTGGGGCGACAATAGTAGCGGCCAGCTTGGAGACGGCACAACGGAAGATCGGCATAGTCCGGTGATGGTGATGGAAGATGTGATGATAGGAGAGAGGTAGGTGCACCAAAATGGGAAAACCCCCGAGACAGGCGCTGAATGAGATGCGCAAAATACACGACAGCAGGGTACAAATGATCCCAGCCCACGACGGCGTATCCATCCGGGTGGCCGGGTTTGCGCCGTACCCTCGACCCACCAAGCTGGCCGGGGTGATACAGATCGTCCACGGGTTCGGGGAGAGCATAGGCCACTATGGTGATGTGGTGGATTTTTTTGTCGGCAACGGATACGCCTGTGTCATCCACGATCAGCGGGGATTCGGCGAGATGCCGGATAAGACCCCGAAAGAACGGCGGGCGGCCAGGGGGATTGTCCCCAGTTATGACCATCTGCTGGAAGATGTGAAAACCGTCCGGGGGCAAATCGACCTCTGGTATCCGGGCGTGCCGGTGATCCTGTTTGGACACAGCATGGGCGGCGGCGTTGCGGCCAATTATCTGCTCCGATATCCGGCGGGAGACTATGAGAAAGCCATCCTGGAAGCGCCGTGGTTTAGACTATACAAACCACTGTCTCCTGCACTTGATGTCTTGGCGAAGATTCTAGGGAAGGTCAGCCCGAAGATCGTCACCTATACAAAGATGGATGTAGACGATCTCTCCCGGGGGCAGACCGCTGTCCACGGGCAAAAGGGTGATGATGTATTCCACAACCGCATGGCCCTCCGGCTGTATGCAGGGGCTGTGGGTGCAGGGGAGTACGCCCTGGAACACGCAGACCGGATCCCCATCCCCACCCTGGTGTTGGGGGCGGGTACGGATAAAGTCCTCTCTACAGCGGCAATCCGTGCATTTGCCGACAGGGCGGGGGAACATGTCACATACAAAGAATACCCGGAGGCCTATCACTGTCTGCACCAGGATACCGCCGGACCGGAGGCGCTGGCGGATATGTTGGAGTTCTTGAAAAGCTAACAGAAGCGTGATTGCATCAAAACGGGTCGTCTAGAGGCCGCCCCCTACAATATTACGTAAGGGGCGGCGTCCTCGACGACCCGTTTTTGTTGTTTGGCTGTAGTTCCCCTTGTCGGTAATAGGGGAAAGTAGACTATTTGCCTCGATTATTTTCAGTATTCGGCTGGCCGGACTGTTGCTGTCTGTTCTTCTGCTGTTGCTGCTGTTGCTCTTGCCTCTGTTCCGGTTGATTCTTCATATCACCGGATTGATTGTTTTTCTTTTTCGCCACGAGAGAAACCCTCCTTTCAGCTGGTTTATCCATAGTTTTGCCTGTTTTGGGAATTTTATACCTCCTCTTTTATTGCCTGGACAGCCTATCTGTGATAGAATAAAGAGCATAAAATCAATCAAAACACAGGACGGAGCGTATCATGGCTGGTCATTCCAAGTGGAACAATATCAAGCAAAAAAAAGGTAAGACCGACGCCCAGAGAGGGAAAATTTTCACTAAAATATCCCGGGAGCTGATTGTGGCGGTCAAAGAGGGCGGGGGAGATCCCGCCTCCAACGCGAAACTGCGAGACGCCATAGCCAAGGCCCGCGCGGCCAACGTACCAAATGACAACATCAAACGGGTGATTGAAAAAGCTGTGGGCGGCGACAATACCACCTACGAGGTGGGGACCTACGAGGGATATGGTCCCTCCGGCGTGGCTGTCATCGTGGAGACCATGACCGACAACAAAAATCGCACCGCCTCAGATATGCGACACTATTTTGATAAATATGGCGGCAACTTGGGGACAGAGGGCTGTGTGGCCTGGTCATTTGATCGTAAGGGTGTGCTGGTCATCGACAACGAAGGCGAGACGTTGGACGAGGACGCCGTCATGCTAGACGCCCTGGACGCAGGCGCCGCGGACTTTACCTTCGAGGAGACCGTGTTCGTCGTCTACACCCCAACCGAGACATTTGGCGATGTACGCGCTATGTTAGAGGAGAAGGGCTACGCCTTTTTGTCCGCCCAGGTGGAGATGGTGTCCCAGAATGTCATCAAACTGGAGGCCCCAGAGGATCAGGCCAAGATGGAAAAACTCCTGGCCATGCTGGAGGACAACGACGACGTACAAAATGTCTGGCACAACTGGGAGGAGTAGGGCCGTGCAATATGAGCGGTTGGGCGCAAAGAACGAATATGTTAGGAGTTTTTTGTATGGGGGTACAACGATCTTCAGATACAGAGCGAAATACCGGGAAGAAAGGCTTACAAGTAAGTTCTTATTTTCGCACACGCATCGCCGCCCTCATTATGACTTTAGTGGTCATGGCGGGGCAGACATGGATTGCGCATGCGATAAATTTTAATTTTGTTTGGATATTACCGCTCATTTCAGGCGTACTGCTGACCTCTTCCATACTTGCCTATTCGGGCAGCCATCGGAAACCGTCCAGATCGGCCCGTGCGCTGTCGATTGCGGTTGTTGTTCTTTTACCGCTGATTAACTTGGTCTGTATGGGGTGGTTTATCTACGACATGCTCAATCCGGCTACGGTCACGCTCCCGCATCAATTGCTATTGGCGGGCTTTGCCCTGTGGATTGTAAATATTGGGGTCTTTTCTTTGGCGTATTGGGAACTGGATACGGGCGGGCCTGAGGTGCGTGCATTGGGTTTGCCAACGGTATTTCGCAATAAAAACTATCCGGATTTTGTGTTTCCCCAACAGACTTCAAACGATCCGCAACTTGCGCCGGAGAATTGGACGCCGGGATTTCTGGACTATCTGTACCTGTCCATTACAACGGCGACTTCGTTCTCGCCCGCCGCCCTGACCCCCTATACCCATATGGCGAAAATGATGGCGGGGGTGGAGGCATTGGTCAGCTTATTTATCCTTGGTTTAATTGTCACACGCGCCATGTCGCTATAGCGAATCAAAGGAATCGTATCCGTTGAGAGGAGCAGATAAACGCCCATGAGTGAAAATAAAACAATCTACATCGCAGATGACGAGGCAAATATCAGGCTTGGGATCAAGACATTTTTAGAAAACGCAGGATACGCAGTGGAGGAGTTTGCATCCGGGGACTTGCTCCTTGCGGCCTTTGCAGAGAATCCGGCGGATTTGGTGATTTTGGACGTGATGATGCCCGGTGCAAACGGATTTGTAGTCTGCAAAGAGCTCCGCAAGATCAGCCATGTGCCGATTATCATGCTCACGGCACGGGACAGCGATCTGGACTACGCCACGGGTTTGGATTTGGGCAGCGATGACTATCTGACGAAGCCTTTTAGCCCTATGGCGCTCACCATGCGGATCAAGGCGATTTTCAGACGGATGGAATTTGAGCGGCAGGCCCACGCCGGAGACGGAGCGCCCCATGAAAATGAAGAAAACTAGAATCCGCATCAGGCTCTTAAAGGCGTTCTCCGCCGTTCTATTCTTCTCCTTTCTGCTGACTGGGATTATTTTCAATCTGGCAATCCGGCTATTTGCGGTGGAGGGAGAGATCAATTTCAGTGCCTATCAAGTCATGTACGCCGAGACATCCCGGGTAATTGGGCGGGTTGGGATCATTTCGATTATCTTGGTCAGCGTCATGTTCCTTGTGGCGACTATTGTGACATATTTTCTCGCCAACTCCCTCACCCGGCCCATCGAAAAGCTGGGGCAGTTTGCCCAAGGCATCGGCCACGGGGACTTTACCCCCAACGAGTTTCAGTTCCGAGAGGTGGAGTTGGAGGAGTTGAACAAAGCCCTCAATAAATCCGTGAAGCAGTTGAGTGAGTACGACAGTGAGCAAAAGGCATTTTTCCAAAATGCCTCCCATGAACTGCGAACCCCGCTCATGTCCATCAAGTGCTATACAGAGGGGATATCCTTCGGCCTGATGGAGCCCCAGGCGGCGTGTGAGACGATTTTGCAGGAGACGGACAACCTGGCCGATCTGGTGACGGATTTGCTCTATATCTCCAAGATCGACAATATTACCACGGCCTATACCACCGCAGAGGCGGATTTGATCGAAATAATCCGAGACTCCGCCGCACGGCAGGCGGCCCAGGCGGAAAAACGGCAACTTCGGTTTACGTTCCAGTTTAGCGAAGCCGTTCTATACTACGAGTGCATCGGTGAATTGCTCTTGCGGGCTGTGGATAACCTGCTCTCCAACGCAATCCGATATGCAGTCTCTGAGATTACGCTGTCTTGTCAAAGGCGTACAGATCACATTGAGATCTGCGTTGCCGACGACGGGGCAGGCATTGCGCCCGAGGCGCTCCCCCGTGTGTTTGAGCGGTTTTATAAAGGCGTCGACGGCAACCATGGGATCGGGCTTTCCATTGTAAAATCAATCGTTGCGCAACACGGCGGTCAGATCACAGCAGAAAATGGCGGCAAGGGCGGTGCGGTATTTACCATCACCCTGCCCATATAACCCGGAGGGAAACATGTCTGTACGATTTCGTGAAGAAGAATTTGCAGAGCTCAAGAACCTCTTGCACGTCTATGAATGGGGACAGCGGACCCTGTTGACAAAGCTGCACATCATGCAGGATGATTTTAAAAAATTCCAGGACAACAACCCCATCGAATACATCACAGGCCGGATCAAAGCGCCGGAGAGCATTGCCCAGAAGCTCCACAGGATGGATGTGGAACTCACGGCGGAGAACGTGAAGAAATATCTGAAAGATGTAGCGGGGATACGAATCACCTGCCCCTTTGCCAGGGATATCCACCATCTGGTGGAACTGCTCCGGGTGATGCCGGATGTAAATGTATTGGACGAGAAAGACTACGTCTCCGCCCCCAAGCCCAGCGGATATCGCAGCTACCACGTCATCTTGGAAGTTCCGGTCTTTTATTCGGGCAAGACGGAGCACGTGGTAGTAGAAGTTCAAATCCGCACGGAGGCCATGAACTTCTGGTCTACTCTGGAACACAAGGCCCGGTATAAATACCGGGAACATATCCCCCAGCACCTGTGCGATGAGCTGGTGATCTGCGCCGATAAAATCGCCGAACTGGATCACCGGATGTTCCTGATCCATGAGATTATTTCGCTGATCAATCAGGATGGGGAGAGTTAAAAACCTCCCCCAGTCAGGCTCCCCCAGTCAGCTTGCGCTGACAGCCCCCTCAAAACGAGGGGGCCGGCTGAACGATGGCACCCACGTAGGGGCGAACAGTGTGCGCCCGCCCCATTGCGTGCGGTTATTGCATTGCGTGCGGGACGTCATTCTACCAATGTACAACACGGGCGAACACTGTTCGCCCTTACGAAGGGCGGCGGTTATTCAGCGTGCCGAGAGAGTTGATCGGTGGCGTCTAAGATGGCGCTTCTGGCGGATTTCAGGGTTCGTTTTAGGGTTATCGCCCCTATTTCCCATGAGAGAGGATAAACACACATGAAAAAACTAGCAATCATCGGTCTGGGACTCATCGGCGGGTCTATCTCCGCCGGGTTGAAGGGCTTTGAGGACTATACAATCTACGGCATGGACCTCGACTCGGATACCTTGGAATACGCCAGAGAGCACCATATGGCGGACGTGGTCACCGACAGCGTGGAGGAGGCCGTCGCCGATGCAGATGTGGTCATCTGTTGCCTGCACCCCCAGGGGATATTGGACTTTTTCCGCCAGCACGGCGAGAAATTGCGGCCAGGGACGCTGCTCACAGACGTGGGCGGGGTGAAATCCGCCATTATGGAGGGGGCCAAGTGTCTGCCAGATTGGGTGGACTTTATCGGCGGCCACCCCATGGCGGGTCGGGAGCGGGGCGGCATCCAGAACAGTACCCGGCGGCTCCTCTGGGGCGCGCATTATATCATCACGCCCCGGCCCGACAGTCGGCAGGAGAATATAGATCTGCTCAAACGGATCGCCGACTACTTGGGGTGCCGGGATACAGTCTCCACCAGTGCGAAGAAGCACGATGATATCATCGCCTACACCAGCCAGATCATGCACGTGATGGCCGTGGCCATCTGCGACGATCCCCACATGTTCGACTGCAGCGGCTTTGTGGGCGGCAGCTTCCGTGACGTCACCCGGATTGCGGCGCTGGAGCCGGATCTCTGGACGGAACTGTTCTCCATGAACGCCGAGAGCCTCACGGCGACGATCCAACGGCTGGAGGAGAGCTTGAAAAGTTATCGGGAGGCCATCGCCGGGGCGGATCGGGACGTGCTGATGAAAAAGCTCCAGCACTCATCCGACAGAAAGCGGCGGATGAACCTGGAACACCAGAGGGGCGACGATATCTACGCATTGATCAATTAGGTGAGGCGAACCTTCAACCGACAAGGCGGAGCAATAGAGAAAAAACAAAAAGCCCGAAGGCAGCAAACGCCGCCTTCGGGCCATTCTGTAAATTGCGTTCAAGGACACATTCCCATTGCCATTATATCCCTTTAAAACGGAAGGAAAAACGAAGTGTTTCATCGGTTGGCAATAGATATTCTTCATGGGTCAACGCACCCCAACTGTTGTCGCCTGCGATTCCCATCTGGTGCAAATTGGCGCGCACAACGGTGTAGTGGGGCTGTGGCAACTCATAGTCGTGCATGGCATTTTCCAACTCGTGGGGCGTGTAGGGCAGCGCAGAGAATTCCATACTGTCGCCTGTAAAGACAAAGCCTCTCCCCGTGTTGTCGGTGAGCTTTGCCCAGCGCACGCCGACCTTATTGCCGCACTCCTGTGGCACGAGATATTTTGCCATGTTATCCGCCACTTTGTTGCGGAAAATGCCCAGCCTTCCGCCGGTTTCCTTGTCAATATAGGTCTCCTCCGGGCCGAGGCCAAACCACTCGAGATTTTCGTAATCGGCATCTAACTTAAATAGCATACCGAACTCGGGCATGGGCGGGAGGCCTTTGGGATCGCAAGTCATATCCACCTGTATTGTCCCGTCGCCGGTCATCGTGTACTTGACTTGGCACGTGGTAGCAGGTGTAGTGGGGAGGTTGTATAGATAGGTTATCTCGGCACAGTCTGCAAAGGCTTCCAGTGTCGGATTCAGCTGCCTGTCCCACGAGAAAACGTCCTCATAGGGTAGATGCGTTGCGTAGAGGCTCGCAATTTTCCACTGCGCATAACGGGCGGGCATACAGTTGCCTATATCATTGTCATTGGGCGCACGCCAGAAATTTGGCATAGGGATTTTCTGAATCATCTCCCGGCCACCGTATTGATATGACATGAGTCCGCCGCGGTTCCGAGAGAATATGGCGCTAAAGTGTTCGCCGCTCACACCGAATGTCTGCCCGCCGCGGGTTACCCTGAAGGGCGCAGTGCACGGCACCGCTGGCGCCGGCCGGTCAATGACATGCTGTCCGAAGGCGACCTCAAACCCGCTTTTTTCCCACAATGTATCCACCTTCAGGCGAAAAGATACGGTAATCCCATAGACGCCCGGCTGCCGGGGAATGTCCAGAGGCAACGGATACGCCTCGCTGGACAGGGGGGCCACATCTGTCTCCAGGCGGCACTGTGCAATCTCTCTGCCGTCTCTCTCCAACAGGACGATACAATCGTATTCGGCGGTAGATGTAAACAGGTTTTTATTCCGCACAATGACCTGATCGACTGAAACATCTGCGACAATGCTTTGATAATTATATTTGACAGTTTGCAGCTTTGGGGAGGGTTTTCTGTCGCCGTATACGATACCGTTGCCGCAGAAGTTATAGTCGCACGGACGGTCACCGAAGTCGCCGCCGTATGCCTGAAATTCATTGCCGTAGCGGTCTTTTTTCGCAAGACTCTGATCAATAAAGTCCCAAATGAACCCGCCCTGATAGTGGGGATACCGTATCATGAGATCAATATACTTATGCATCGCACCGCCGGAGTTGCCCATGGTGTGGACATATTCGCACAGTATCATGGGTTTTTCCTTGTTTTGGCTCAAAAATACGTCCAGATCCATGGGCGTGGTGTACATTTGGCTGTACATATCTGAAGATTCGGTATATCGGGGATCCCAGTGCACACCCTCATAGTGTACGAGTCGTGTCGCATCCAGGGTGCGGAACCTCTGTGCCATTTCGTAGATATTTTTCCCGCTCAAAGACTCGTTGCCCAGAGACCATATCACAATACTTGGATGGTTTTTGTCCCGCTGGAAGAGGCTGTCTACACGGTCAAGCACCATGTCACGCCACTCTGGGAGATCGCCGGGCAGTGCGGCGGCATGGTCTTGCTCACCGACTTGGATCAAATCCCACATGCCATGGGATTCGAGATTGACCTCGTCAATCACATACAGGCCATATTTGTCACAGAGTTCGTAAAAATAGGAGTCGTTGGGGTAGTGGGAGGTGCGGACGGCGTTGATATTGTTTCGCTTCATAGTGAGAACGTCGTGTTCCATCTGTGCTCTCGTGAGTACCCGACCCGAATAGCAGGAGAACTCATGGCGGTTCACCCCGTAAAATTCAACCCGTTTGCCGTTGATGTGCATGATGTTATCGATCAACTCAAAGCGGCGGAACCCTACATCCTGTACGATAATCTCCTGCAGAGCGCCCTCGCTGTCGCTGACTTTGAGTACAAGTTCATAGAGATTGGGCTTTTCAGCGCTCCATAAAAGCGGCGACACCACGGGAATATTTAGCTGTGTATCGCAGGCAATCGAGGTCGAGGTAGAGAATACCTGCTTCCCATCACAGAGCAGACACGCCTCCAGAGCGCCTGTGACGCCCCCGGAAAATTGCGTGGTAATGCACAACATTGCGTCGGTGCAGTCCTCATTGAGCTGGGATTCGACCTTTAAGTTCCAAACGTGTATGTGCGGAACAGTAAAGAGAAACACATCCCGGAAGATACCGGAAAAACGGAAAAAATCCTGATCCTCTATCCAACTGCCCGCAGTGAATTTGAACACCTGGACTGCCAGCTTGTTCTCTCCGCCTCTGATGTATGGAGTGAGTGCAAACTCAGAGGGGGTAAACCCGTCGAGCCCATAGCCCACATAATGGCCGTTGAGCCACAGGGCAAATCCGCTCTCCACGCCTTGGAAGGAGATGTACACCTCTTCCCCCCGCCATGTATCAGGCAGCTCGAAGTATTTGACATAGCTGGCCACAGGGTTAAACTCCCCCGGTATCTCCCCCGGCTGGATATCCTCATGACCATCCCAGGGGTACTGCACATTTACATACTGGGGAATATCGTAGCCCTGCAACTGGATATGTCCCGGCACAGCAATATCGTCCCAGGATTTGCAGTCGAAATTCGGCTGCTCAAAGCCCTTTGGGGCCAGGGCGATATTCTTGGCGTAGCTGAACTTCCACAGATCATTGAGGGGGTACAAAAAGCTGCTCTCTTGCGCCGCCGCTTCTGCCTCATTGCGGTAGTATTTGTGGGCGGAGCGGGGATCCAGCCGATTTTCCCGGAAGAAACGGGGGTCTTTTATGTTGTCATAGTTGAAACGCATAGAACTGTTTTCTCCTTTATTTTTATACGAGTCCCAAATAATTACTTCACTGCACCCAATACGCCTTCTGCAAAGTGTCTTTGTAGGAAGAAGAAGATAATAACAGTCGGTAATGTTGCGATCAGAACTGCAAGCATGATAACGCCAAAGTCTGCCACATACCCCGCCATCAGGTTCGAGATTAGCAACGGCATGGTGATTGAATCAGGTGAAATCATGATAATCCTGGGCCAAAGAAAGACATTCCATGAAGCCATAAACGTGATTGTAATTGCAGCGGCATACGTAGATTTCATGGTCGGCACATAGATCCGAAAGAAAATGCTAACTTCGTTCAACCCTTCTATCCGCGCGGCTTCAATCATTTCTCGCGGAAATGATCGGGAGCTCTGCCGAAACAGCATAATGAGGAACGCAGTTGACAAGGTGGGCAGCATAAAGCCGAGTGTCGTGTTAAGTATGTTCAGGTTCGCAGCAAGTTGAAACAAGGGAATCATTATGGCAGCGAACGGTATCATCATAGAAAGGAGCAGTATACCCATAAACCTGTCCTTCGCCTTGCTGTGGAAAATTTCGAACCCATATCCTGCAAGGGAACAGATCAGTACAGATAGGAAGGTGCTCAGTATGGCATTGCGGGCAGAATTCCAGAATGCCATACCTAAGTTGGAAAGTTCATTCAGCCTGATAAAATTAGAAATCAGATGGGTTCCGGGCAATAATGTACCGCGTAATATATCGGCGTTGGCATTTGTTGCGGAAATAAGTGTCCAGACCAGAGGGGCAAGAGAGAAAAAAGCGGCAAAGGAAAGAAACACATACATGCATATTCTTGAAAATCGTATCTTCATCGTCTGTCACCCACCTTAATCTGTATAAAAGCGAGCACCGCCACCATGATAAAGATCACAAATGACATTGCAGACGCATATCCAATCTGTGGGATTAATGCTTCAAAGGCCGTGCTGTAAATATGGTGTGACATGGTTCTTGATGTGAGCCCGGGCCCGCCCCCGGTGAGATTAAATGATTCGTCAAACAGTTGGAGTGTACCGTTTGTGGACATGATTGCAGTGAGCAAAATAATCGGCCTTAAAAGAGGTATGGTAATTTTCCGAAACTGTTGAAATACATTAGCGCCGTCAATACGGGCCGCTTCAAAAATGGAACGGTCAATGTTTTGCAGGCCCGCCAAGTAAAATATCATGTTAAAACCGGTCCAACGCCATAATAATCCAAGTATAATAATCATTCTGGCCGACCAGGTGGAGCCGAACCAATTAAAAGGGGTCTCCATGATGCCCAGATTCATTGCGATTGTATTTATAATGCCGCTGACTGCAAACATCTGGCGGAACACGAGAGAATATGCCACTAATCCGACGGCGCACGGTAAGAATATGGCCGTTCGGAAAAAGCCTTTCGCCTTCAGACCGGGGCTGTTGAGCATGGAGGCAAGCGCAAGTCCCGTTATCAGCATGATCGGCACTTGAATCAACAGATAAAAGAATGTTGTGCCAATGGTCTGGCGAAATTGCGTATCTTCAAGCATTCGCAAATAATTAAGGGCGCCGGCAAATTCCATCTGTGCGCCAACTCCCCTGTATAAGGAAAAATAAAACCCTCTGACCATGGGATAGAAGTTCATCCATACGATCAAGCCCGCCGCAACAAACAAAAAGCCCCACCCAATCAAGCCTTGTTTTTGACTCAGACTAAGCAGAGGTCTTCTTACAGCGGCATCGCCTGAAGCTGCGTTATTTCGTTTCATTCGCTCTGACAACCCCCATTTCAATAGCAATATAACCGTCCTCGGTTGCCCGCAGTACGGCGTGAACCCGTACTGCGGGCGACCAAAACGGTCTCAACTATTTTTCTTATAGTCCCATTTGGAATCGGACGACATCTTCCGCTTCAGCCAATGCCTGCTCTATGTCCATGCCGAGATTAATAATATTACCCAGGGCAATGTCGATTTGATCCATAGCTATATAGTGATGGATTCCACCGACAAAATCAGGAATGTTCTGTGAGAATCTGACAATATCGGAAAATACCGCCTGTCCGCCAAAGAATGGCTGCGGCTCTTGATATATGGTACTTGCAGCGGCGGGACCCCATGTAGAAAGGGCGCCGGCAGCCGGCAATATGATGTCATAGAGTTCTGTGCTGCCTGCAAAGGTGTAGTTTAGGAACGCAACTGCGAGATCTACATTTGCATTTGATGTGACGGCCCAACTTGAGCCACCCCAACTGGAATAATTTGTTCCGCCCGGTACGCTCAATCTCGGAATGTTTGTAACGCCCCAAACGCCTTCGGGACCGACTTCTTGTATGGTTCCCAGGATCCAACACCCTGCCAGTGTGCCTACAACATCGTGGGCCGCAAGCGTACCGATGTAATCAGACCAGTCACCGGGCAGGAGCATGACGCCGGCATCGACCATTTCAATAAATCTGTCAACAGCCTCACGGAACACTGCATTGTCCACGAAATTCGGCTGTCCATCCCCATCAAATAAGCTGGTGCCGGCTGATTTCACCATAACATCCATGAAAGATGCGCCAACGCCGTATGTACTGAGCAAAGGCATTCCGGTCTCATCGAGAACAACTTGACCGAGCTCAATGAGTTCATCCCATGTAATATCCGTAAAATCATCAACCGTAAAGCCGGCTTCTTCAAGGACATCGGTCCTCCATGCTGTTATGGTTACGCCATTATCAAATGGGACCGCAAAGTTTCTTCCGTCTACGACTGAGAAATCCGTTTTCCCGGCTGCAAATTCAGAAAAATTGATGCCGGAGTCAGTAATGTCTGTGAAGATACCCGGGAATGTTAAGACACTGACTTCAATCGCCTGATCTTGTATCAATATAATATCCGGCAGAAGGCTATACTCTCCCGATATACCAATTGTGGTGATTTGCGTATTAATATCTTCCCAGGGCATTTCAACATTGTTCAGTACAAAACCGGGGTGACTCCTCTCAAAAATCTCTGCTGCTACATCCATGGCATACATATTGAATGCGGGATCCCAACTCCACACGGTGAGGGTGCCACCGGCGGCTTCTTCGCCGTTGCCATCATTTTGCGCAGGCGGGTCGGCTTGGGTCGGCGGGTCGGCCTGGGCAGGTGGATCAGCGGTGCCGCCTCCACAGGCGGCTAGAGTGACGACCAACAGAATGGCGAGGGCAATTGCTAGAAATCGTTTCATTTTAAAATCCTCCTAAAAATTTTCTTTTGGCCTGCAGCATAGCCTTACTTGGTCAATATGTACACAAATGTGCTGCCGAAAGCCAACTTTGTAATCATAATTATAAGATCAAACGGAGAATTATTGTTTGCAAAATTGACCACCAATTATGCGAAATCAACCATTTCTAACTGAGTAACATATGTTTGTGCCGTCTATCTCCACCCCTCGTAGGGCTGGATCTTGCTGTCGTGCAGCTTGCGCTCATAGTATTGTGTATCTTTGCGCCACTGGGAGGGGGACATCCCCGTGATCTCTTTAAAGTTGCGGTTTAAAGCCGTTATGGTGATAAATCCGCACTTTACGGCGATATGGCCGATGGCTTCGTTTGTGCTGTGCAACAGCTTACAGACGGCCTCTACCCGGATGCGGTTGATGTAGGTAAGGGGTGAGATACGCATAGACTGCAAAAACAACCGCCTGAAGTGGGTTTCGCTCATGTGACAGGCCGCTGCTAACATGGATACGCTGATCTTTTCCCTGTAATGCTGGGCCACATAGTCAATGCCCGGTGCAATCGCTTCGATACATTTGCCGGCACCGGTGTCGGCAGGGTCGTCGTCGCACAGGCGGGATATGGTTATGAGTAGCGATTGTAGCATACCGCTGATACTTTCAAGATAACGATCCGCCTTATTGCGGTGCTCGTCCATGATTGCCAGAATCATATTTGCAATCTGCGGATGTTCCTCGTGTTTTAACAGTGCTGCCTCTTGATTGATTTTCCGGGCAAGCTGTGTTCTGGCCAGGGAGTTGTCGGGGATCAGTTGGGCCAGAACACTCTCCACGTTCACAAATAGGAATTCCCAGTGGCATTTTTCCCCCGGCAGGCTATTTGTGTGGTGGAGATGATAGGGCGGCACAACCGAAAACATCCCCGTGGTATAAGGGGTTTTTCGATCACCAAAGGTCATGGTTCCCTCGCCATTGCGGCAATAGCCCAATTCTAGGTGATTATGGAAGTGTAACGCATCTAAGTCGTTGCCGTATTCACGAATCCAGCCTGCACCCAAAAGGGCCAACACATGACAGTTGGGCGGGGTTTCGTAATACCTGTACTGCACACGTGCCTGTAGATGCTTCATATAGATCACCCCCGTGCCGAATGTTTAATCACCGAGGATATTTTATCACAAGCCCTGTTGGATATCAAACGAAGCCCCAAAGCGCAAGGGACGCTTTGGGGCTTATCGCTTATTTTAATGCTATTGTTTTGAAAAAGGTTTTGAGCAAATCCTCAGCTAGCGGGATATATTTTTCATCAAGTGTTGAGAGTGTTTTAACTATTGCAGATACGTCAGGGAGGTGTTCTTTTCCCATAAGGACAAAATCAGCCGATATACCAAGCCCCTCACACAGCTTATACAGCGTTTCGGCAGAAACTCCTTTGACACCACGCTCTACCTCTGAAAGAAATTGCGGAGAAATATTTACATAATCGCACAGCCCCTCTCTTGTGATTCCAAGATACTCCCGTTGTGTCCGCACTCTTTTACCGATCTGTTTATTCAAAGCTTTATTCATAACCGATCACCTCTTGGCATCAGTTTATCGCCTGCTTACAGCTAATTAAACAAGCGATAGCGCTTGACCAAAAGATGCTATGGGCTTATAATGTTTTTATAAAATATGACAAGAGGTGGAATAAATGACAATAGCAGAGAGAATTGTGGAACAATTGATTCAAGGTTTGGGAGCAGTTCTCCTTGTCCTTCCTATGGTTTTTGCCGCTTGGATATGCAAAAAGGGCGAAAGGAAATGAAAAGCCCTGCAAAGCTTGCGGTAGAAATTCGGTGCGGGATATGCTAGAATAACGAGAGCGGGGGAGGGGGAATATGCCATGAATTTCATTTTTGACATAGGAAATGTCCTGATCAATTTCAAGCCGCTCTTATTTTTAGAGGAATTGTTCGGCGAGAAGGCAGTGGCGGATAAACTATTCCAGACCATATTTCAAAGCCCGGAGTGGAGAAAATTGGACCAAGGTCTTCTGACCCATCAAGAGGCAGAAGACATCTTTTGTATGCGGGAACCGGAGTTACAACCGGAAATTCATCAAACCATGCAAAACTTGAAAAATCTGCTGACGCCCATTCCGGAGACCGTGGCACTATTGCCCAAAATTAAAGAATTGGGACACAAGTTATATTACTTGTCCGATTTCCACGCAGAACTGCGCAGCTATATATTCGATCAATATCCGTTTTTTGCACTCTTTGACGGCGGGGTGTTTTCATGTGATATCCACGTGACCAAGCCATCCCCAGCCATATATCGTCATCTGTTGGAGACCTATCAACTCGCTCCAAAAGACTGCCTGTTTTTTGATGATGTGGAAAAAAACGTAGCGGGCGCACAGGCAGAAGGGATTCACAGCGTCTTATTTACCGGCGCTGCATGCGTTGCGCCCTATATCACTTCCGAGGAGGAACGGGTCATATGATAGATATGGAATACATCCCCTTTACGTTAGGGGTACAGAAGAACATTGCCCTCATTGCCCACGATACGAAGAAAGAAGAACTGGGGGACTGGGCGTATGGGAATCGGGAGATTTTAAAGGGCCATTTCCTCTGCGGCACCGGGACGACGGCGAAGCTTATCACCCGGCGGACGGGACTGCCTGTGCGGGGCTATAACAGCGGGCCGTTAGGCGGTGACCAGCAGATCGGTGCGCGGATTGTGGAGGGGCGTGTGGACTTTATGATCTTTTTCTGGGATCCACTGGCCGCCCAGCCCCACGATCCGGACGTCAAGGCCCTTTTGCGGATTGCCGTGCTCTACGACATTCCCGTGGCGAACAACCGGGCCACAGCGGATTTTCTGCTCAGCAGTACGTATATGGATCGGGCGTATACCCGCAAGGTATTCAACTACAACCGGGCCATTGAAGATCGATTTGCCGCGCTGAAGGAGGAATAAATCGTTAAGGCGGTTTTGACTCCTCTTTTTCTACGGTATCTTCAATCCGGCAGATTGCTCGGATGGCCTCCATGGCGAGCATCTCTTTACTGAGCAGGGAGAGGAAGATGGCCAGGTTGGTAAATGTCCGCTCCTCTAAGCTGACGTAGAAATAGTTGGTAACCGCCGTGAGGATGGCGTTGAGTTCAGTCGGGCGCATGAGACCACTCCAAGTATATCAGGAGCGTGCGCAATGGGCGGATATTGTAATTGTAATATGTATGGACGGCGGGTTCGCCGTCCGGTTATGTTGAAAAAAGCGGGCGCTTTGGATTTAACACCAACGGCCCCGGCCACCCCAGCGACGGCTAAAGCCCCAGCTACACCGGCGCCATCTTCTACTGCGGAAGAACATTGCGCACCCTCCTATGGTAAATTGCCCCAAAATGAGGCTCACTTCATTCTATGCGGCGCATGAGAATGAAGTGAGCCGTTGTATGATAGATCACGTTTTCCGAACCCTTTAACAATGGGCGAGTACAAACTCCCTGAGTTTCTCCTTTGCCGCCTCTGTGACAGACTTGCCCTTCTCGATCAAAGTTGCAGCGCAGAGCGCACAAAAGAGGATGCCGCATATCAGGCTCAAGGTTCCAAATAGTAACGCCAGAGAAAGAGATATTTTTTTCATGTCAGCACAACTTTCTTTAGATTTTATATTTAATGATTTTCTTTACGGCTTTATTGAGATTATTTAGGACGACATCTCCTGTGAGCCGGAAGCTCTTTTTTCCCCTGAGATCGTTTGTGAACTGTATTTTCTGATAGATATACTCTAAATCATCTGTGCCGTTCTTGAAGATGATATCAAACAGCGCCATGCTTTTTTCGTATCCGGATGTTATCATATATGAAATAGAATCTCGGTCAAAGGCCAAAGACGTTTTTATGATCTTGTCATCGAGGAAGTTTATTTTGATCAACTTGCTGTCGAAGTGGTCATTTTCAAAGATATAATTATCATTATCAAAATGGACGACAATCCCGTAGTCAAGCGGGTGTTTCAGCAGGGGCTTCACGGGGATATTGTCCACAATCGCACCGTCCAGGTACTTCGCACCTGAAATCTCAACGGCCCGTGAGAGCACGGGAATCATCACGCTGGCCAATAGATAATCGTCCACGTGGCGCGGGTCTACCTCTTTTAAGTTGATGTAATTCAATTTGAAATTTGTGATATTGAGACAGGAAACATACAGATGAGATTGGGGAATATTCGATTCGCTGGCGATTTCATTTACGACGTCGGCGATGTACGAGCCGCGGGCATACGCTTTATAAAAGGAACGAAGTCCGGAAAATTCAAGTTTGCGCCACATGTTTTCCGCGATATCCAGTTCATCATGGGCAAACGCATAAGCATTCAGCGTGCCGACTGATGATGCGCTGATATATTTTATCTGCTCGTTCGGGATAAACTCTTTGAGTGCTTTTAAAACGCCAATTTGATAAGCGCCTTTTGCAAATCCACCGGATAGGACAAGGCCAATGTTGGGCATATCAACATCTCCAACACGTGTAAAAGGACACGCTTTTTACAGGCTTAACTACTTGACATAGAGGGTAGCATAAATCGCTTACTATGTCAAGAAATGTCGGAATCGCTGATCAGACGCACACAACAATCCCCGCCGTGTATCCATTTCGGAATACACGGCGGGGTTCTATCACACGTCTTATTTCGCCAAAACTTTCTTCAATCTGGCAAACCGGGGGAGAGAACTCTCCTGCGCCCGGTTGGGCTCGCCTTGGATGAGGGGCAGGGCGTAGTCGATGAACTCTTTGGTGATCCCGTTGCCTGCCGGGGTGATCCACTCCAGGGGCAGTTTTTTCTCAAAATTGGCCACTTTCTCCAGGGGCAGGAGAACCGTCTTGCAGACGTAGGAACCGGAGGACATGTCCCGCTCAAATCCCACCATTTTCCCGGTCTCCCCGGCAACGGCGGCTTCCACGGCGGTCTTGCCCGCCAAGAATGCCTCGTCAATATCTGTCTGGGAGGCCAGATGGGCGGCGGCCCGCTGGAGCAGGCTGAGTTCAATGCCCCGGACTTTGGCCCCGGTCTTTTCCTTGACAATCCCCGCCAGAGTGGCGGCGAGACCGCCCAGTTGGGCGTGGCCGAAGGCGTCTTTCGAGGCCTCGCCCGATGCGCCGTACTCGGCGATGAGTTTGCCATCCTTGTCGTGGATCCCCTCGGAGACGGCCACTAAGGCGTTACCCTGCTCTTTGTAGATGGCGGTGACATCGGTCAAAAATTGATCCATGTCAAAGGCAACTTCCGGGACGTAGATCAGATCCGGGCCACATCCGAAGTGGGTAGCTAAAGCGGCGCTGGCGGTGAGCCATCCGGCGTGGCGGCCCATGACCTCCACAATAGTGATCTGACCCGTGTCGTAAACCCGTGCGTCCTTGTAGACCTCCATCAAGCTGGTGGCCACATACCGGGCGGCGGAGCCGTAGCCGGGGCAGTGATCCGTGCCGAACAAATCGTTGTCAATGGTCTTAGGTACGCCCATGACGTGGCACTCGTAACCACTTTTGGCAAAATAGCGGCTGATCTTATTGCAGGTGTCCATGGAGTCGTTACCGCCGTTGTAGAAGAAATAACGGACATCGTATTGCTCAAAAATCTCCTGGATCCGCTTATAGTCCGTATCGTCCACATCGGGATCGGCGATCTTATACCGGCAGGAGCCCAGCTCCGAGGAGGGCGTGTTGAGCAACAGCGCCAGCTCCGACGCGTCTTCCTGTTGCATATCGTAGAGCTTGCCGTCTAAGACCCCTTTGATCCCGTGGGCGGCGCCGTATACGGCGGTGATGTGCTCGTTGTCCAGCGCCGTACGGATCACGCCGTAGGCACTGGCGTTGATGACAGAAGTTGGCCCGCCCGACTGGCCGATGACACAGGCGCCCTTGAGTGGTGTACGCATTGTATAAGTCCCCCTATAGATAAAGTTAAAAAAACTACATGCGGGAAATAGTATACCACTTTTCGCCACGTGTGTACATGTTTCTGTGAAAAATTTCTCTATATTTTTTCTTCTATGGGTTCGAGATTTGTATGCAGCACTGAACGCCAACCGCCTTGTGCTATGCAGGCAGCGCATATCAGTTGAAATGCCAAGCCCGCCTCAACCGCATTCAGCCAAAAAGGACTCATGCCAAATCCAATCGCAGCGATTCTGTACGTTGTGAGTATTAGAACTACAACCAATCCGTAACCCAGCGCTATTACATTATTTTTCAACAGCTTGCTGGATTGAATCGCTGCAAAAATCAATATAATGTTCGTCTCAAATCCGCTTCCTATCGTCAAAGATGCCGCGCCGAGCCTTCTGAGAAAAGCAAACCCCGCTATGCCGGCAATGATTGCTACGAGGGCGTATCCAAGCATATCCATCAGTTTTGGGAAAGCCCCTTTCTTTTGTCCGCCCTTGCAGGTCGGGAGCCGCTTTGTGATAGCCAGTGCAACAAAAGCGATTGCCACTGCAAGTACGAACATGATGAAAAATGGGGCCTGCTGCGCTGTGCCTATTTCAGATACCAATATAGTGGAAAGTCCACCCGTGAATATAAATGCTACGGCTCTCATCATTGCGGCGGTAACAATAGTGATTACGATTGTTGGGGCGCCGAGAAACGATATGATTGCCCCATTGAACATACCATAGAGTAAGCATACCAGAATAGCGCTGAGTATCCCCGCAGATATGCTGCCTAGGTTTGCAGTCCATGCAATAATAACGCTGGACAGCATCATCATTGTACCCATAGACATGTCCGGGCCTTTCATTCGTGTGGCGACAACAACGCCTGCCGCGATAATGCCCATTGGCCAGAACTGGTGTAATAATAACTGATAAGGGATATCGCCGACACCTAAGCTAAAACCCAATAATAAGATGAGAGTAGTAACCAAAAATAAGCCCATTACCACGAACCCTAAATAATTTTGAACAAATTTTGCTCCTCGCGATATCGGGGGCGTGTCTTGCACGGGTGCGCCGTTGTCCAGGTTTTGGCTTTCGTAGGTTTCATATTGCTCCATGGTGCTCCTCCAAACTGCATAGTAATATTTTTGTATACATGTTTCTGTGAAAATTTTCTTTTGCCCGGCTTTGAGAGTAACGGCCTTTAGCCAAGGGCTTCCAATATGGCGTTCTCATAGAGTGTTTCCATGCCTTCGCCAAAGCCGGAGAATGTATCCGTAATGATGCCATCTCCGTTAATAATCACCATATAAGGGATGCCGGGAGATGGATATAAGCTCCTGTGGATCGTACTGTTTCTATCCAAGCCTATGGGATAAGTAAGACCTCGTTCAGTAACAAAATCTTGTACCCGCTGTGGATCTTCCCCGATATTGATTCCCACAAAGGTAACACGACCTTCAAAGCGCTCTGATAAGGCCTGCATGGTGGGCATCTTTGCCACGCAGGGGCCGCACCACGTGGCCCAAAAATCAAGGACGATCACGGTGCCCCTGTGCTCGGATAAAGTAAAGGTTTCTCCTGTCAATAATTGCACAGTAAAGTCCGGCGCCATATCCTCTGCTTCCAACATGTATTCTCTGGTAATGTCCCCTCTGTATTCACGATATACACGATATACAAAGACGGCGTTGAAAAGCAGACTGACTACCAGCAGGACTGACAGTATGATGATAACGATTTTATTCTTCATTTTTTGTATCCTTTCTCTTATACACGATGGCTTTATGCGGACACAGGGGAAGGCAATCCCCGCAGCGGATACACTCTCGGTCATTGATCTGATGCACGTCCAACTTGCATGAATTGACACAGGCACGGCACCCCGTACAGCGATGGGCATTTACTTTTATGCCGAACAGGGCATATTTGTTGAACAGGGAATAAATCGCCCCCAGAGGACAGAGAAAGCGGCAAAAGGGGCGGAAGAGAAAGATACTGGTCAGCAGGATGATCCCAAGCCAGACCAGCCGCCACTGAAACAGTGCGCCCACAATCGCCCGCAAACTCTCATTGGCTAAAACCAGCGGGATGCCAGCTTGCAGCGTACCCATGGGGCAGAGGTATTTGCAAAAGGCAGGGGTGCTCACCCCGTTGACCCGCAGAAAATGCAGGGGGAGATATACCACAAAGATGAAGAGGACGATGTACTTGCACAGGGACAGCCAGCGTGTCACGGTGCTTTTTCGCAATTTGGGCGATGGGATTTTATGCAGCAAATCTTGTGCCAGCCCAAAGGGGCAGAGAAACGCACAAATCGCCCGACCCAATAAGACACCAAATAAGACTAAGACCCCCACAATATAGAGAGGCAGTTTGGTTCTGATATCGCCCAAGGCCGTTTGAAAACTGCCCAGGGGACAGGCGGCGATGGCCCCAGGGCAGGAGTGGCAATTGAGCCCCGGTACGCACAGGCCTTTTAAACTGCCCGTGTATATGGTCCCCCGCACAAAGCCCGCAAGGTTGGCATTATACAAAAGGGCGGATAGGAGTTGAACATATCTGCGCCTACCCAATTCCAATACACTCCAGACATATGACGGCGGCCCTCTGCAAAGTATCCTGATAGCCGCCCTGGGCGATTCCGATTATGATACACAATACTGCCAGTGCGAGCAAGGCATAGCTGGCGATTCTCTTTTTCATAAACACATCGATGCTCCCTACAGCTACAAGATAAATTCGGTGGGCCACGCAGGTCAAAACGAGCCATTATGACAAATTCCTGTCCTGTGATTCAGTATATCAGAGAAGTCCAAACGTGTAAAACTATTTCATCCAGTTTGACGTAGAGCGGAACAGATATCAGACTATTTTTGTATTGACATACCTTGCTAAAATGTGTCGATTGAGATATAATTTTAGCGTGGAATTGCCGTTAGGCGGATTCGGTCACTCTCTGAAAAGGGAGTGATGCGATGCAATACGTTACATACGACACATTATTTGTCATTGCGACGTTTGTAATAGCACTTGTTGCCATGTTGAAAAAACGCGGTAAATAGGGCGAGACGCCATAGTTTTTAAGCTACGGCGTCTCAATTCGTCATGTTAGGATCGAGCCGCCATGCGAATAACGGCAATTCCCTCTTTATTGATATAATTATATCACATGCGCTTGCGGACTGTCAATCATGCTAATCGTTTTTTCGTCTTGAAAATTTTCTTTTATTTTCCGCCCGAATATGTTAAAATACAGACAAAGTTCAATTTATATGAGGAGGAAAATTACTATGCCACTTGTCACGTCAAAAGAAATGATGGAAAAAGCCTATGCGGGCGGATATGCCATTGGGGCGTTTAACGTCAACAATATGGAGATCGTCCAGGGGATTACCGAGGCGGCGAAAGAGCTCAACTCACCGATTATTTTGCAAGTATCCGCCGGCGCGAGAAAATATGCCAACCACACGTATCTGATGAAACTGGTGGAGGCCGCTCTGGAGGAGACAGAGTTACCCATCGCCCTGCACTTAGATCACGGCGACACCTTTGAGCTCTGTAAGAGCTGTATTGACGGCGGCTTCACCTCTGTTATGATTGACGGCAGCCACCACAGCTTTGAAGATAACATCAAGTTGACCCGTCAGGTGGTGGAATACGCCCACGCCCGTGGCGTGGTTGTGGAAGGCGAACTGGGCCGTCTGGCAGGCGTAGAAGATGACGTCAACGTCTCTGAGGAGGACGCCACCTACACCCGCCCCGAAGAAGTGGAAGAGTTTGTGGAAAAAACAGGCGTGGATTCTCTCGCCATCGCCATCGGTACCAGCCACGGGGCGTTTAAATTCAAGCCGGGCCAAAAACCCCAACTCCGCTTTGATATTTTAGAAGAGATCTCCCGCCGTGTACCCGGATTCCCCATCGTGCTCCACGGCGCATCCTCCGTCGTGCCAGAGTATGTGAAAATGATCAACGAAAACGGCGGCGCCATGGATGATGCCATTGGCATCCCCGAGGACATGCTCCGCAAAGCCGCAGGGATGGCCGTCTGCAAGATCAATATTGACTCGGACCTCCGTCTGGCCATGACCGGCACCATCCGCCAGTATTTCACACAGTACCCCGCTCACTTTGACCCCCGCCAATATCTCGGCCCCGGCAGAGCAAGTGTCAAGCAAGTCGTCGCCCATAAGATCAAGCATGTACTGGGCAGCGAGGGGAAGGCGTAAAAAGCGAATTTGCACAATGAAAAATGTTAGTCCCAAAGGGACTAACATTTTTTGTTTTTGTATGCGTATTACCTGCTGCGCCCGAAGACATCACCCGTGAAACAGAGTAATGAGAGTCACCTCCGGTCTGGCGAACACTCTGGGATAATACTCGCCAACGCCGCGACAGACGTAGACGGGCGTACCGTCGCGGGATTCGGCCCAGCCCGCCCGGAATCTCGTTCCGTAATCGGAGATGACACCGGAATCCAGGCCAATGGACCACCGTCCGAAGAAGTTGAACTGCCCGCCGTGGGTGTGGCCGCTTAGAATCAAATCGACCCCCGTCGTATCTTGCTCCATAGAGACGTCCGGGTTGTGGGACAGGAGGAGCACGAAGCTATCCGCCCCGGCCCCCTCTATGGCTACAGCGACACTGGGATTGCGGTTCCACAAATCCTCCACCCCCGCCAAGTAGAAGCCGTCTCGCACATAGAGACCGCTGTTGGACAACGGCGTGATCCCGCGGGCCTCCATTGCCGGGAATAGGGTTTGATACTTGTCGTGATTGCCCTCGATGCCGAAAATGCCGTCATTGGTTGTAATCTGGGATAACAGCGCCATTGTGGTATCCAGGTCGTCGCTGTCAAACGTAAAATCGCCGCCGAGGAGCAGCAAGTCGACCTGTCTTTGGTTTATTTCATCTACAATTGCCTCCAAACGCCCCTCGAACTCGAGGTGAACGTCCGTAACAAACGCGATGTGATAGCCGTCCATCTCGATAGGGATATTGGGGGAGGAAAAAGATATTTCATTATACTGCACCATCCGATCCAGAGTAATTGCGTGGACAAAATGGATCAGAAAAACCAGTATGAAAATCGCAATCAAGGTCCTTTTGACGATTTTTCGCGTACTCCGTTTCGCACGCGTTTCACTGGTCATAGTGCACCTCCCCTTCACGGGCGGCCTTTTGGCGTATATGCCTCTCGATTAGGATCGCCGCGCAGAGTACAACGCCCCCCGCCAGATAGCCGCCGAGCACATCCGTTACCGTATGGACGCCCAAATAGACCCGGCTCAGCCCCACCAGGAGAATAGAGAGCACCGCAAACGCGGTAAAACCGATTTTCAGCGGCCTACTTTTTGAATAGCGCAGGATCATAATCGCACATATGCCGAAAAAGACCATCGCATTCATAGCGTGTCCGCTGGGGTAGCCGAAGCCGCCGGGATCAATCAACTGATTGACGTTGGGCCGCTCAATAGCAAAGATATTTTTCAGTATAATCGGGCCCAAAAGCGCGGAGACAGGCAGGGTGATGGCCATGGGAAGGCCAGCTTTCATCCTCGTGCGTGGAAGGAGCAACAGCAGGAGGATAATCGGCGTATAGGTATACCAGTGGGTGAGATTGCCGATCCATGTGGCCATGGTTGTCAAGGTCGGATGAATCTGTCCCGCAACATGGGTATAGAGGGTGTGATTGAAGGTTTGGAGCGCCGTGTGTTCCGTTACGACGAAGACTGTCAAGACAATAAAAAGCGAGAGTGCCGTTAGCAATATGGAAACGATTATTTTGGATTTCATGTTGTTTCCCTCCCATTGTGTCAGACAGGGTCATGTAAAATGACCATCCTATGGTTATTTTACCATATTCTTCACCAGTTGTCCACTCCCGCCTGTCTCCGCTTGCCTTTTCTCGGCCACAGGAGTATACTAGGTCTACCAGTTGAAACGGAGCGATCAGATGAGACGCAATCAAATTCTAAACTGGGGCAACGGTAAAATCAGACGCCTGCCTCCGGCACAGCTTATTATATTGGGCTTTCTCGCCATTATCTTGGCGGGGACGATGCTGTTGACCTTGCCCATCGCCTCCAGAACCCACGGGGCGACCGACCTGTTTACAGCACTCTTCACAGCGGTCTCTGCTATCAGCGTCGCAGGGCTGACTCTGGTGGATACGTATGCCTATTGGACATTTTTTGGTCAGGCTGTAATCCTGCTCCTAATTCAGATCGGCGGCCTGGGGTTTATGACCATCGTCTCCATCTTCTACTTTCTCCTGCACAAGCGCATGGGCCTCAGGGAGCGGCTTGTGATTATGGAGAGCATGAATCTGGACGAGATGGCAGGAGTCGTGGCCCTGGTACGCCGTGTGCTGATCGCCACCCTGCTCTTCGAATTCGTGGGCGCTGTCGTGTTGTCGATCCACTTTATCCCGGAGTTTGGCTGGGGCGGTGGGATCTGGCGAGGCGTATTTTTGGCCGTGTCGGCCTTTTGCAACGCGGGATTTCACATTATGGGGAACCACGATATCTTCTCCGGTGTGGTCAGTTATTCCCAGAGTCCCGTTCTCTTGCTCACCATGGGCATTTTGATCGTCGTGGGCTCCACGGGCTTTTTCGTGTGGCAGGATATCTTTACCCGGCGGCGGTGGCGCAAACTCCATGTCCACTCGAAACTGGTGGTGATTATCACAGCGGTGCTCATCGGCTTGGGGATGCTGATGTTTTTGGGTTTAGAGAGTTCCAATCCCAACAGTATCGGGCGTTTATCCGGGCCAGAGCGGGTACTGGTCTCTTTCTTCCAATCCATCAGCACGAGAACGGCAGGGTTTGATGTCATCGGCCAGTTTACCCTTGCGGAAGACACGAAGATACTCTCTATTATCTTCATGTTCATCGGCGGTTCCAGCGGTTCTGCCGCCGGGGGGGTGAAGACAGTGACCATCGGGATTTTGGTGCTCTCTGTGATCGCGGTCATGCGGGGCAAGCACGACCTGGTGATTTTTGAGCGAAAAATTGCCCCGACGCAAATTATCAACGCCGCGACCCTGGTGTTTATCGCCATGCTCCTCGCTCTGATCGGCGGGATTTTACTCTCTCGAACCGATGGAGTGGAACTCATTGACGCCCTGTATGAGACCGTCTCCGCCTACGGTACGGCGGGGATGACAGTGGGGGTCTTGGAGGCTGTGGGCAGATTAGAAAAGACTCTGCTCATGCTCTATATGTTCTTCGGAAAGATTGGCGTAATGAGCTTAAGCATCGCCTTCATGATGAAGGGTCCAAAGGAGAGCGGTTTAACATATCCATCGGAGCATGTGATTATTGGTTAGGAGGAATTGTCTCATGAAATCGTTTATTGTCATCGGATTGGGGCGCTTTGGTGAGGCCACGGCACGAAAGCTCACAGAGTTGGGCCATGAGGTGCTGGCCGTGGACCGGGATGAGCACAATGTACAGAATATAACCGGTGTCGTGACCCACGCCATTATTGCAGATGCCACAGAGGAGCGTAATCTCAAAGCCCTGGGGGTCAAAAACTACGACTGCGCCATTGTGGCCATCGGTGCGGACTTTGGCGACAGCATCCTCGTCGCCCTGGGATTGAAGGAACTGGGCGTACAGCGGATCATCTGCAAGGCCCGGGACAAACAACACAAAAAAATATTGGAAAAAATCGGCGTGGACCGGGTCATTATCCCGGAATTGGATGCCGGAATCAAACTGGCCATCCAGGCGGCGGATTTGAACTTGATCGATTATCTGGAACTGGGCGACGCCTACGGTATATCGGAAATGTATGTACCCAACAGTTGGCTGGAGAAAGACATCCAAGAGATCAATATCCGCCAGAAATACGGCTGTATTGTCGTGGCCATCAAAAAGGCCGAAAACGAGGTGGTCAAAGCGCCCGGCCCCGAATACGCCTTCGTAGAAGATGACATCGTGGTGCTCTTGGGCGAAAATGAGGATTTGAACGCGCTGACGCGTTTGGACTGATTCACTTTTCTGTGTTTCCCCCGCCTGCAGCGGGGGAAACACAAGACGATTTTCTTTTACCATCTTCTAATCTACTTTTAATTTTTACAGCATGGCGTTTTAATCCTGGTCTGCTATTCTATGTGTAACAAAAAAATCAAAAGAGGCGAGAGTTATGGACCGTATTGCAATGGCAGACAAGTTAAGAGAGAAGGCAAACGTATCCTATGAAGAGGCTATGGCGGCCCTAGAGGCCAGCAATTGGGATCTATTGGACGCCATCGTGTTGTTAGAGCAGCAGGGAAAGGTGCGCGACACCGCATACACCACCAAGCGAGAGGTGCCCCCGGAGCAAAAAGAAAAGAAAACAAAAGAGAAAAAACGTGAGAGTAGCGACAGCTTTGATAAATTCATTGCCTTTGTCGGCAAGATAATCCACAAGGGAAATACCAACAGTCTCAATGTGATCCAAAACGGTGAGCAGAAATTGAGCCTGTCCATAACAATTTGGGTTTTGCTCGTGATCATTTTGAATATCTTTCTGATTGTTCCGGTCTTTATCAGTCTGTTTTTTGGATTTAGTTACAGGTTTGTCGGCCCGGATCTGGGGCGGGAGGACATCAACGACGCCATCCAAAAAGCGAGCGCGGTGGCCGCGAGCATGAAAGACGACATTGAGAAAAAGGTCAAAACGGCCGTTGCAGAAGCGGAAAAGGAAGTCGAGAAAGCGGCGGAAGCGGTAGACAAAGAGGTAGAACAAGCGGTAGAGAAAACCAGAAAAACAGCGGCGAACGTGGCAGCGAAAGCGGCAAGGGCAGCAGAGAAAGCGGCGGAGGCAGCAGAGAGAGCAGCAGAGGAAGCTGAAGAAGCGGCGGAGAAGGCGGCGGAAGCAGCAGAAGAGGCTGCATGGGCAGCGGAAGAGGAAGAAGACGAATAATAGAAGGAGGCGCCATGGCAATCAAAGTGCTGGTTGTGGAAGATGAGGAGAAAATCGCCCGCTTTATTGAGTTGGAGCTACAGTACGAGGGCTATGAGGTCACGAAGACCGTCGATGGTCGGGAAGGGTTGGCGCTGGCGGAGACAGGTGACTATGATCTCCTGTTACTTGATATTATGTTGCCTGGGTTAAATGGGCTGGAGGTCTTACGTCGATTGCGAAAGGCCTCTAGTCTCCCTGTCATTATGTTGACCGCGAGAGACGCTGTCATGGACAAGGTCTCCGGGTTGGATATGGGGGCCAACGACTATATCACCAAGCCCTTTGCCATTGAGGAACTCTTGGCTCGCATTCGCGCCTGCCTCAGAAAGGGAGCCGATCAGCCGGCGACAGATGCTGAAACTTCTGGAGATTTGATCTGTGGACTGCTCCGCTTAAATTCCCAGCGCTATGAGGTCTCCTATGACGGCACGGCGGTGGAATTGACCAGCCGGGAGTTTTCTCTGTTGCAAACCCTTTTGGAGAATCAAAATATCGTCCTGTCCCGGGATACGTTATTGGAGCGGGTCTGGGGTTATGACTACATGGGAGAGACCAATGTAGTGGATGTGTATATCCGCTATCTCCGCGCTAAGATTGATGATAAGTTTAAGGTAAAGCTGATTCGAACCATCCGGGGCGTGGGTTATGTGCTCAAGGAAGAAGGGGCGTGAACAGGGGGTGAGCGGAACACAGAAAATGAGCTCCACTGTTGGACGAATTAACCGCATTTGGGTGGCAAAGCTCTTTGGCATCTTTTTCTGGACAAATTTGCTTTTATTTGGCCTGGTTGCGCATTACGTGGGTGGCTTAGAGATCACCATGTATCCCGTGCCGCAGGTTGCGCTCCCTATGGCCCCAGAGGAGATGGTCTTTTTATTTGCACCTCTCTGGGGCATCCAGGGCCTTATTCTATTCTGGCAACTTCTCTTTGGGGCCAGGAAAGTGCGTCGGCGGCTGATGCCCATCTATGACGAAATGGCCGAGACGGCCCAGGAGTTGAGCGTCGCCGCCCAATTTGACGAGACCCGGTTTCACACTCTGGAAGACGCCATCAGCCGCATCAGCTTCATCCAGGCGGATCGGCTGGATACGGGAGACCGAGATCTGGCGGGGTTGGAGGAGGCCATTAACGACCTCTTAGAGCGGATGCGGGAGAGCTATCGCCAGCAGGCCCGATTCGTGTCCGATGCCTCCCACGAGTTGCGGACGCCGATTTCCGTCATACAAGGGTATGTAAATATGTTGGATCGTTGGGGCAAAGAGGACGAGAAAATCCTGCAGGAGTCTATTGCGGCGATCCAAGGGGAATCCAAGCATATGCAGCGGCTGGTGGAGCAGCTCCTGTTCCTGGCCCGAGGCGACAGCGGTAAGACCCATCTCCGTGTGGAATCTGTGGATCTCGCCGCCATGATGAAAGAGGTCTATGACGAGTCGGTGATGATCGACAGTACACATTGCTATGAATTGAAACTGCCCGAAAATCCCGTCACCACCGCGGGGGATGCGGACATGCTCAAGCAGGTGGCCCGGATTTTGACAGATAATGCCGCCAAATACAGCCCCACAGGAGAACCTGTTATCTTAGAGGCGGGCCAGAAGCCGGATGGTACGCCCTTTTTCCAAGTCCAGGACAGCGGAGCCGGCATGAACCCGGAAGATGTACCCCATATTTTTGAACGATTCTATCGCTCCGATAGCTCCCGGACAAAGAGCACCGGCGGCACAGGCCTGGGTCTCGCTATCGCCAAATGGATCATTGACCGACACGGGGGACACTTCGACGTGCTGACCTGGGAGGAACTGGGGACACGGATCACGGTGAAACTGCCGGTTCGAGATGTGGTTGAGGTGGGGGAGTAGGGGCGGCACTCTTTTCGGTTTCCCATATCTCCGCAATCCCCCTGTGTATCAATTCGAGGGAGGAGGCACGGAGTGCCGGAGGGAGCAAAAAATCGCCCACTCTGCATTGGCAGAGTGGGCGATTTTTTGTGATTCGCTATTGTTCGTCCACGTCGAAGTCCTCGCCCGGAGCCGGGTGTTCGCTCACTTCGATCCGTACCAAGGCACGGCGGAGACGGGCCTTATCGCCCTTACTGTCAAACGCCCCTGTATCTTCTGCGTCTTCGCGCTGTAGTCTCTGTTCAATTTCCGCGCAAATCGCCTCGGATTTTGCCCGGTCAATGTCCTTTGGCCACTGGGCCTCCGGGGTCAGGACGGTGAGTACGTTGTCCTGGATTTCCGCGATGCCGCCGAAGACGGCCAGCTGCCCCTCTTTGCCGCGGTTGATGAGACGGAACACGCCGTAGTCCAGCGCGCAGTAATAGGTCTCATGATCCGGCAAGATACCCATGTCGCCGCCTGTGGTGCGCAGAATTACCATGTCCACATCCCGTTCGACTTTGGGCTCCGTGGGGGTGAGGATACGCAGATGGATTTTTTTTTCGTGTTTTGGTTCCATTTAAGCAATCACCTACTTCGCTTGATGATATCGCTCTAACACCTCATCAATGGTTCCGGCGCTTAAGAACATGCCCTCGGGGATATCGTCGTGCTTTCCTTCGATGATCTCTTTGAAGCCCCGGACAGTCTCGGAAACGGGTACGTATTGGCCGGGGATAGAGGTGAACTTTTCCGCCACGAAGAAGGGTTGTGACAAGAACCGCTGGATTTTTCTCGCCCGGTTGACAGTCAGTTTATCGGCTTCCGACAGCTCATCTACGCCCAAAATGGCGATGATGTCCTGAAGGTCTTTATAGCGCTGTAAAATACTCTTGACAGAACGGGCCGTATTGTAGTGATCGGCCCCCACGATGCCCTTCTCCAGGATCCGAGAGGTGGACTCCAGGGGGGAGACGGCGGGGTAGATGCCGAGTTCCACAATTGCACGGGACAACACGGTGGTGGCGTCCAAGTGGGCAAAGGTGGTGGCGGCAGAGGGATCCGTGAAGTCGTCGGCGGGGACATAGATGGCCTGCACCGAGGTAATGGAGCCGGTGAGGGTAGAGGTAATCCGCTCCTGTAGCGCACCGATCTCCGTGGAGAGGGTCGGCTGATAACCCACCGCACTGGGGACACGACCCAGGAGGGCCGAAACCTCTGACCCGGCCTGGACAAAGCGGAAGATGTTGTCGATAAAGAGGAGCACGTCCTGGCGGGCCACGTCACGGAAATACTCCGCAATGGTGAGACCGGTCAGGCCGATCCGCATTCTGGCACCGGGGGGCTCGTTCATCTGCCCGAAGACCAGAGCGGCCTTGTTGATGACGCCGGAGTTCAACATGTCGTTGTAGAGATCGTTGCCCTCACGGGTACGCTCACCCACGCCGGAGAAGACGGAATAGCCGCCGTGCTCTGTGGCGATATTACGGATCAACTCCATGATGAGAACCGTTTTACCCACGCCCGCGCCGCCGAAGAGGCCGATCTTACCGCCTTTGGAGTAGGGGCAGAGCAAGTCGATGGACTTAATGCCCGTCTCCAGCATTTCAGCGGTGGTGGTCTGCTCGGCGAAACTGGGCGGCTCCCGGTGGATGGGCCAGTGCTCTTTTGACTCTGGTTCCGGTTTCGCGTCGATGGCCTTGCCCGTGACATCCAACATCCGGCCAAGGACACTCTCGCCCACCGGGACGGAGATGGGGGCACCTGTATCCACGGCTTCCATACCACGGATGAGACCGTCGGTAGCGTTCATGGAGATACACCGGACGACATTGTCGCCCAGGTGCTGCATGACCTCTAAAACCACCGTTTCCTCGCCGTGTTGGACTGCGATGGCGTTATAGAGGGCGGGGAGTTCCCGCTCAAAGCGGATATCCAATACGGCCCCTATGATCTGTAGAATGTTACCTGTATTTTGACCTGACAAATAAAACAGCCCCTTGCACTATTTGGTTTGTGTTTCCCCAACCTAGGCGGGGGAAACACAAGACTATTTCGATATATTGACACTGGCGATAATCTCGGTGATTTCCTGGGTGATATGCGCTTGACGGGTCCGGTTGTACACGCGGGTGAGATTTTCGATGATCTCCGTGGCGTTTTTGGTGGCGCCGTCCATACTGACCATACGGGCGGCCTGTTCACAACAACCGGATTCCAGCACCGCGCCGTAGAGAAATGCGCTGATATGGGCCGGGACAGCTACTTCCAAAAAGGCCTCTGCGTCCGGCTCATATTGCAACCGATCCGGTTTGTTCTTGGGGTCTTCGCCGTCGCCCATGGGCAAAATCCGGGTGAGGGTCGGCTCGTGGGATAAGACGGATTGGAACTGGGTGTGGGCCACATAGACCTCGTCTACCTCACCGGAGACGTAGAGGGAGAGAAGGGCCTCGGCGACACCTTGGGCCTCGGCATAGGTGGTGTGTTCGGACAGCTGCGCATAGCAGTGGCGGATATTCTTTTCTAACCGTTGGAAATAATCCCGTCCCCGCGTGCCGATGGCCAGGATTTCCTCGTTTCTACCCTCGTCCATATGGGCCAGGGCGAGGGCGGACACGTTGGAATTATAGCCGCCGCAATAGCCACGGTTGCCGGTGATGACCACATAGGCCGTGGTCTTCACCGGGCGCTGCTGAAAAAATACGCTCTCTCCGGCCAGTTCACAGTTGGACACGGCGTCCATGATGCGCACGGATGCCTTGAAGAGGGGCCGGGCGGCGGCGAACTGACGCTTCGTCTTCTGGAGTTTCGTGGCCGCCACCATATTCATGGCCTTGACGATCTGCTTCGTCGTGGTAACGCTTGCGATTCTTCGCTTAATTGTCTTCCTTGACGGCATGGTATTGCTCCTTAAATTCGTCAATGGCGGTTTTGATCTCAAGTTCCAGCGCGTCGGAGATGTCCTTCTTCTCCCGGATCTCCGTGAGAATGTGACTGTAGGCCTCGTGGATAAACGCCAAGAACCGTTGGTCAAATTCCTGGATTTCCTCCAAGGGAATGTCCGACAGATACTTATTGGTGAGGACATAGAGAATCAACACCTGCTGTTCCACCGGCAGCGGATGATATTGCGGCTGCTTGAGGAGTTCCACAATCCGCTCCCCGTGGCGGAGGCGATCTAAGGTGTCCTGGCTCAGGTCTGAGCCGAACTGGGAGAAAGCCGCCAACTCTCTGTACTGGGCCAGTTCAATCCGGATGGGACCGGCCAGTTTCTTCATGGCCTTGACCTGGGCGGCGCCGCCCACACGAGAGACGGAGAAGCCCGCGTTGATGGCCGGACGGATACCGTTGTTAAAGAGTTCTGTCTCCAGATAAATCTGCCCGTCGGTGATGGAGATGACGTTGGTGGGAATATACGCAGAGATATCCCCCTCCTGGGTCTCGATAATCGGGAGGGCCGTTAAAGACCCGCCGCCGTATTCGGGACTCATGCAGGCGGCCCGCTCCAGGAGTTTGGAGTGGAGATAGAACACGTCGCCGGGATAGGCCTCGCGGCCCGGCGGCCTCCGCAAGAGCAGAGAGAGCGCCCGGTATGCCACGGCGTGTTTAGACAGATCATCGTAGATGATCAACACGTCCCGGCCTGCGTCCATCCACTCCTCACCGATGGCGCACCCCGCGTAGGGCGCGATATACTGGAGGGGGGCGGACTCACTGGCCGTGGCGGCGACGATGGTGGTGTACGCCATGGCGCCTTTGTCCTCCAGGGTTTTGGCGATCCGGGCCACGGTGGAACCCTTCTGGCCAATTGCAACATAGATGCAGAGGACGTCCTTGCCCTTTTGGTTCAAAATAGTGTCCAGACAGAGGGTGGTTTTACCCGTCTGCCGGTCACCGATGATAAGCTGCCGCTGGCCGCGGCCGATGGGTACCATGGCGTCAATGGCTTTGATACCCGTCTGCAACGGCACGTTGACCTCCCGGCGGGTGATAACACCGGGGGCAATCCGTTCAATTTTACGGGTCTTTTCGGACAGGATCGGCCCCTTATTGTCGATGGGCTGACCCAGGGCGTTGACCACGCGGCCCAAGAGCGCGTCCCCTACGGAGACCTCCGCCACGCGGCCGGTGAGTTTGACGGGATCTTTTTCTTTGATCGACGCGTCAGAACCCATGATGACAGCGCCAATGCTGTCTTCATCTAAGTTCAAGGCGATGCCGTAGACGTTGTTGGGAAACTCCAACAGCTCGCCGTTCATGGCGTTTTTCAAACCGAAGACACGGGCAATCCCGTCACCCACCTGGATGACGCTACCTGCCTCGTCAATTTCCAATTTGGAAGAATACGCCGCAATTTGTTTTTTGATGACCGAACTAATCTCATCGGGTTTGAGGATCATCAAAGCCCCTCCCCACTTTTAATACTATTTTTCATGTCATAGAGCTGTTTTTGTACGGTGCGGTCAATCAAGCGACCATCTACATAGATGCGAATGCCGCCGATGAGAGCGGGGTCCACTTCCATGGAGAGATCCACCTGTTTGCCCAATTTTCTCGATAGAACATGTTGCAGAGCCGAGCGTTGACTGTCCCGCAGGGGCACGGCCGATGTGACCTGGGCCCCGAGATACCCCTGGGCGCGTCTGCCCAACTCAATGAACGCCGTCAACGCGGGGACAAGAATCTGCTCCCGCCGCCTGGTGATTACCAGGGCTAAAAAATCGCCCAGATATGCGTGGACCACACAGGGGAACACACTGTGCAGAAATGTGATTTTCTCCTGGCTGGGAATGTGCGGGTGGGCCAGAATCTGGCGGCACTCGGTGGTCTCTAAGACATCCCGCACGACAATTGCCTGATCCAGACACTGACTCAGGCAATTGTCCTTGACGCACAGGTTGAAAAGTGCCGTCGCGTAGCGGAGATTTATGTCGGCCATGACGCGTCCTCCAACTCCTTGAGGGCCTCTGCAAAGAGGCGGTCTTGGATTTCGGGATCAATCACGTGGGCGACAATTTTTCCAGCCATAGCGGAGGAGAGGTCAATGATATAATCTTTGACTGAGTCTTGCACTTGTGCCTGTTCGTTTTGGATACTTTGCAGTGCGCGCTCCCGCATGGCGTCCGCTTCTCGTTTGCCCTCTTGGAGGACACCACGGCTCTTCTCCACAGCCTGCTTGTGGGCGGCCTCTAAGACTTCAACCCGCTCCTGCTCAATATTATCTAAGCTGGCTTCGTATTGATCTTTGAGGGTTGCGGCCTGGGTCATATCCTGCTCGGCCCGATCCAGTTGGGATTGAATCCGCTCGGCCCGGTTTTGCAGGAACTTTCGGACAGGCTTATATAGGAGCCAAGTCAAGAGAACAGCTAAAACCGTTGCATTTAGGAGTTGGAACGCAATGGTAATCACCATTGGCGTGTTCAGGCCGAAAATCTGACCCTCGGGCACGGCCGTGAGAAAGGTGAGTGGCAGTAAATCCACGGAAAAGCCCTCCTTTGGAGTTTTCCTACATAAGTGCGATGAACCTGTCGACCATGGGGTTGGCAAAGAGCAGAACAATAGAGATGAATAGGCCGTAAATGCCGGCTGTCTCAGACATGGCGAGACCGACGATCATGGTGCCGCGAACCGTGCCTGCCGACTCCGGCTGCCGTGCCATAGCCTCAATGGCAGTTGCGGCGATTCTACCCTGTCCGAGACAGGTGAGAACACCGACCATCAGGGCGATAGCGGCAGAGAGTTGTGCGATTGCGATGACAAAAGCCAAAGGATCTTGCATGAGTCATTCCTCCAAAATAATAATAAAATTTCTATTGTCAATCAGACGCAGATCACTGCTCGGTGGCAGAACTTGCGCCGATAAAAGATAGACTGACTGCACAAAAGATAAAGGTTTGTAAAACGCCGGCAAATACGTCAAAGTATGCGTGTAACGCCAAGGGAAGCAGAAGTCGGGCGAAAAGGGGGGTGATAGAATACATTAGAGAGAGGACAATAAATCCGGCCAGCATGTTGCCGAAGAGGCGGAAGCTGAGAGAGACGGGCCGGGCCAGCTCCCCAATTAAATTCAAAGGGAAGAGGATAAAAATCGGCTGGAAAAAACTTTTGATATAACTGAAGCCTCTGGCTCTGATACCCGCCACTTGGATCAAGACCAAGGTAGCAAGGGCGAGAGCGAAAGTAGTACCCCAATCCGCTGTCGGTGGACGGAAACCGACCAGGCCGCTGAGGTTGGAGATGAGAACAAATGCGAATACCATAAAAAACCAATTTCCTGCAAATGGGAATTTTTCACCGGCGAAGTCTCGCACGAAATTATCAAAGGTCTCTACAATGGCCTCAATCACGTTTTGGAGTTTTCCAGGTGTTTCCTTCATGTTACCCAATTTGAAGCGAACGACAAGAGCACCTGCGACCAAAAGGGCCATAATGATCCAAGTGTTGACGATGGTCTGGGTGATCCAGATCTCCATGCCGAACAGTTCAATAGAGAAGAGATTCCGAATTGTAAAGTCCAAGAGCCATCACCTCCGTTACTCGGCGTCGTGCTCGTCGCCGTGTTTGAAAAATTTCATAGAGAAAGCCGCCAGGGGCAACGTGAGAATCCCGGCGCCGGCACCCCATAACATGCTGGGGTCTCCGAAAATTGCCGTCAAGAGAAGAATCAATGCTGCGAGAACGAATCGTAGAAAATAATGCAGAAGAGTTGAATTTTTTTTAAAAGCCTCGCCCTGTTCAATGGCTTTGTCCACAGCACGATCCAGGGAGATGATCCTTGACAAACTAAAAACAGCGCCCATAAGCACCCCGACGGCGAAGGGCCAAAAGTCCCATGAACGGAAAAACACCACGCTGATCAGGATGAAGACCAGGGCCAGTACACAGATCATGCCCGCAATCTTTTTTGCCATGGGGGATAATTTCATAGTGTACCTTCCACATCAACGTTCGTCGGAGTCGTTTTGCTCCTCCGGACTGTCTTGCTCTTTTTGATCCTCGGCATTGCCTGGGGCATTTGGATCGTTCTGTTCGCCTTTTGGGATGAGGTCTAACAGAAACTTGAACGCAGCCCCGATGCCCAAAAGAGAGAAGAGTAGGAGCAACCAGGGAGACGTCCCCAATAGGTTGTCTAAAAATCGACCCAGAAATACGCCGACCACGACGGATGCCACAATATAGATGCCAATTTGGGTTATGAGAGACAGCGCTTTGACAACTTCATGACTTTTCATGGGCAACACCTAATTAAGAGGACGACTTCTGACTACAATTGTGTATTCTATCACCAAGCGCCAAATAAATGAATAAATTTCGTGTATAGATTTGGGTGATTCGTATAAAGATTTCATAAAGAACATGTGTTATACTATAAAAAAGCGGAAACATGACGCAGGGGACGGTGTTCACGTCGCCCCGTTTTGACAACAGGGAGGTGCATCGCATGGAGGCGTGTAAAGGGACGATCTTAGTCGTCGAGGACGATAAGCACAGCAGTGATTTTCTCATGGCAAACCTGATCTCAGACGGATACGAGGCACTGGTGGCGGACACGGGTAGAAAAGCCATCTCCACCACGGCGGATACCCTGTTTGATCTGATCCTCTTGGATTTGGGTCTACCGGACATTGACGGGATGAAGGTGTTAAAAAGTATCCGGGAGTGGTCAGAGATTCCCATTATTATCGTCAGTTCCCGCACGGAAGAGGCGGGGAAAGTGGCGGCTCTGGACGCCGGAGCCAACGACTATATCGAAAAACCTTTTGGAAACAACGAGCTCCTGGCCCGGGTGCGGGCGGCGATCCGGATCTATCGGAAATGCTGGTGTAGCAAAGTGGAGGTCAGCGACAGCTTCACAAACGGCGCCTTGCAGATCGACTACAGCAAGCACCGGATTGCAAAAGACGGTCAGATCATCCACTTGACGCCCATTGAGCATAAAATTGTGGTGACCCTGGCCCAAAATGCCGGGAAAGTGCTGACCCACGACTTCATCCTCCGCCGGGTCTGGGGGGACGATTATTTGAGCGACGGACAAATCCTCCGGGTCAACGTGGCCAACATCCGCCGCAAACTGGAGGACAACCCTGCGGAGCCGCAGTATATCCTGACGGAGGTGGGCGTGGGATATCAGATGGCCGAACCGGAGGGTGTTGGGGGATAGTATAAGCAAAATAAATGCGCAGGACAGCGGGCCATAGGTTCCGCTGTCTTTTTGTTTTGTGTATGCGTATTTGTAGAGAGGGACACTCCCTCCGTCAGGCTTCGCCTGCCACCTCCCTCAAATTGAGGGAGACTTTGTTGCTGGAACTGTCCTCAGCTCGTGACTTTCGGCCCCCTCGTTGTGAGGGGGCTGTCAGCGTAGCTGACTGGGGGAGCGGGGAGCATTGTACAACATTGCCAAATAAAAAATTTTTATTTGTGCTAAAAAATAATTGAAAGATCAACGGACTTGTGATATTTTGGTATCATCAAAAAAGACATGCTTGCAGACAGGATGAATTATATGGAACACAACCAGCGAAATCAATTTCTGGCCCAACTGGCCCACGGGATCGCCCAGCAATTCGGCCCCCAGTGCGAGGTGGCGGTACACGACCTGACCCGTGACACAGAGGGGACCATCTTCGCCATCGCAAACGGCCACGTCACAGACCGCCGGATCGGCGACGGAGCCAGTGAGATCGTACTGGAGGCCCTCAAAGAGCCGGATCGTGTAAAGGATCAACTCAACTACCACACCCGCACCCCTGACGGGCGGTTGCTCAAATCCTCTTCTATCTATCTGCGGGACGAGGACGGACGGGTGGTGGCCCTCTTGGGGATCAACTACGACATCACGGCTATGTTTCACGCCACGGGGATATTGAACCAGTTTATCGCCGCCGATGAAGAAAAGCGGGAGGCCATAGATGACACGGAGATGATCTTCTCCGACGTGGGAGACCTCCTGGATCGGCTCATCGAAAAATCCTGCGAATACGTGGGCAAGCCCGTTGCTATGATGACCAAGGAGGACAAAGTCCGGGCCATCCACTATCTGGACGCCAAAGGGGCGTTTCTAATCAAAAAGGCGGGGGACAAGGTCTCCAAGTTTTATGATATCTCCAAATATACGTTATATAATTATCTGGATGAGGAAATTACAGAGGGGAATGGGTGAATTGCACTGACAATTTTCCTGTTTTCCCCCGCCGCAGGCGGGGGAAAACAGGAAAATTGTCAGTGCGGTTGCCCGCTCCCGCTACAGAGCATTTGAGAGGTGAAATCACATGTCAGACAAAATTCTTTGGACGAAAAATCCGATGCAGACCAAAGCGCCCGTAGCGGCTCTCGCCCTTGCGGGGCGAAAAGAGGCCGAGGAGGCGAGAGCGTTTCACCGGAGTTTCCCCCAATACACGGAGACCCCCCTGGTCTCCCTGCAACACCTGGCGGATCGCCTGGGGGTGCGGGGCATCTATGTAAAAGACGAGTCCAAGCGTTTTGGGTTGAACGCATTTAAAGTGCTGGGCGGCTCCTACGCCATGGGCCGCTATATTGCGGATCGGCTGGGCTATGATCTGGCGGACTTGCCCTATTGGCGGCTCGGCTCCCGGGAGATCCGGGATCAGTTGGGCGAGGTGACATTCTTCACCGCAACCGACGGCAACCACGGCAGAGGGGTGGCCTGGGCGGCCAATCAGCTGGGACAGAAGAGCGTGGTCTACATGCCCGCCGGATCGTCTCTCTATCGCCTGGAGCGGATTCGGGACGAGGGGGCGGAGGCCTCCATCCAAGACATGAACTATGACGAGGCCGTCCGGCTCGTCGCCCAGAGAGCCGAGCAGACCCCAAACGGTGTCATGGTACAGGACACGGCCTGGGACGGTTACGAGGAAATCCCCGGCTGGATTATGCAGGGCTACGGCACTATGGCTCTGGAAGCGGATGCGCAAATCCGGGCGGCGGGGGATGTGCCCACCCACATCTTCGTCCAGGCGGGGGTCGGTTCCCTGGCGGGGACGATCCAGGCCTATTTCGCCGACGTCTACGGGGAGCGCTGTCCCGTCACCACGGTGATGGAACCCCATGTGGCCAACTGCCACTATGAGAGCGCTGTGGCCGGGGGATACCGGACTGTAGGCGGCGAGATGCAGACCATTATGGCGGGCTTAGCCTGCGGGGAGCCCAATACAATCAGTTGGGATATCTTAAAAAACTGGACAGACTGCTTCGTCTCCTGTCCCGACTGGGTGGCGGCCCGTGGGATGCGGATGGCGGCGGCACCCCTGACCGGGGACGAGCCAATCGTATCCGGTGAATCCGGCGCCGTAGGGCTGGGATTGCTGTCTGCGATCCTACAGGGCGGCGATATAGAACTGGACGCTCTGCGGGGCGAACTGGGATTAGATGAAAATTCCGTTGTACTCCTCTTCAGTACAGAAGGGGACACGGACCCGCAAACCTATACCGACATCGTCTGGGACGGTGATTACTGCAGCAAGGAAGGGTGCAAATGTTATGGATTATCAGAGAATTAAGGAAGCGGCGGAGAATTACCGGGGGGATATGACCCGGTTTCTGCGAGATTTGGTGCGAATCCCCGGCGAGAGCGCGGGGGAGGCGGGCAAAATCCAGTGTGCGGCGGCGGAGATGCGAAACCTGGGCTTTGACCGGGTGGAGATCGACCCCATGGGCAATCTATTGGGCTACATGGGTACCGGCGAGACCCTCATCGCCTTTGACGGCCACATTGACACCGTAGGCGTGGGCCAGATTGAGAACTGGACGTTCGACCCCTACGAGGGATTCGAGGATAACCAAGAGATCGGCGGCCGGGGCGTGTCAGATCAGTCCGGCGGGATCGTATCTGCGGTCTACGGGGCCAAGATTATGAAAGACCTGGGACTGCTCGGCGACAAGTATACGGTGCTGGTCACGGCCACAGTCCAAGAGGAGGACTGTGACGGCCTCTGTTGGGAGTACATCATCAAAGAGGGGGGCGTCCAGCCCACATTTGTGGTATCCACGGAACCTACGGACGGCGGCATCTACCGTGGTCAGCGGGGCCGGATGGAGATTCGGGTGGATGTCCGGGGCGTCTCCTGTCACGGCTCGGCCCCGGAGCGGGGGGACAACGCCATCTATAAAATGGCGGACATCTTACAAGATGTCCGGGCATTGAACGAAAACGACGCATCGGATAGTAATGCAGTCAAGGGCCTCGTAAAGATGCTGGATGAGACATACAATCCCCAGTGGCGAGAGGCCCGGTTCTTAGGCCGTGGCACTGTCACCGTCAGCGAGATATTCTACACCTCCCCCAGCCGCTGCGCCGTGGCCGACGGATGCAGTGTCTCCCTGGATCGCCGGATGACGGCGGGGGAGACCTGGGAGAGCTGTCTGGATGAGATCCGCAATCTACCCGCCGTGCAACAATACGGCGACGATGTGACCGTCTCCATGTACACCTACAATACCCCGTCATTCACAGGTCTTGTCTATTCCGTAGAGTGCTTCTTCCCCACCTGGGTGATCCCAGAGGACCACCAGGTGACGAAAGCACTGGAGAAGACCTATACAGACATGTACGGACCGGAGCGGGTGGGGCCAGCCAAGGTCATTGACGCCAGAAAAGCCCGGCCTCTCACGGACAAGTGGACCTTTTCCACCAATGGCGTATCCATCATGGGCAGAAACCATATCCCCGTCATCGGATTCGGCCCCGGCGCCGAGGCCCAGGCCCACGCCCCCGACGAGATCACCTGGAAAGACGACCTCGTCCTCTGCGCTGCCGTCTATGCGGCATTGCCCACGGTGTATGTGGAAGAATTTGCGTAGGGGCGCACAGTGTGCGCCCGCTATGCCCTGTGTGAAAGCCTATCCAGCCGAAAAACCACGGGCGAACACTGTTCGCCCCTACAAATAATCAAAAGGAGAACACCCCTATGAACCCAAACATCAAACCCTATATTGAGCGACTAAACGCCCTGAAATTTGACGACATGTATCAAAACGACTTCCTCCTCACCTGGGAGAAAACAGATCAGGAGATTGAAGCCCTGTTCACCGTGGCGGACGCCCTCCGCCATCTGCGGGAGCACAACGTCTCCGCCAAAATATTCGACAGCGGCTTAGCCGTGAGCAATTTCAGAGACAACTCTACGAGAACCCGCTTCTCGTTCTCATCAGCCGCAAATATCTTAGGCCTGGCCGTCCAGGATTTGGACGAGGGCAAGAGCCAGATCGCCCACGGGGAGACCGTGCGGGAGACGGCCAATATGATCAGTTTCATGGCCGACGTCATCGGCATCCGGGACGATATGTATATCGGAAAAGGCAATACCTATATGCGGGAAGTGGCCAAGAGCGTCCAAGAGGGTTATGAGGAGGGCGTACTCGAACAGCGGCCCACTCTGGTCAACCTCCAGTGTGATATTGACCACCCCACCCAGAGCTTGGCGGACATGCTCCACATTATCCACCACTTCGGCGGCGTGGAGAACCTAAAGGGCAAAAAGATCGCCATGACCTGGGCCTACTCCCCCTCCTACGGCAAGCCCCTGTCGGTGCCGCAAGGTGTCATCGGCCTCATGAGTCGGTTTGGCATGGACGTCTGTCTGGCCCACCCAGAGGGGTACGAAGTCATGGGCGAAGTGGAACGGGTGGCGGCGGCAAACGCCAAGCAGAGCGGCGGCACCTTCACCAAGACCAACTCTATGCAAGAAGCCTTCCAGGACGCCGATATCGTATACCCCAAGAGCTGGGCGCCCTTTGCCGCCATGGAACAGCGGACGGATTTATATGGGAAAGGCGATATGGACGGCATCGCCGCCCTGGAGCAAGAGTTACTGGCCCAAAACGCCAACCACAAGGACTGGGAGTGCACCGAGGAGAGGATGGCCCTCACCAAAGGCGGCGACGCCCTCTACATGCACTGCCTGCCCGCCGATATTACCGGTGTATCCTGCGCCGAGGGCGAAGTATCGGCCTCTGTGTTTGACCGCTACCGTGTCCCCCTCTACAAAGAGGCGGGATATAAACCCTATATTATCGCGGCCATGATGTTCTTGGCCAAATGCGAGAATCCCCAACAGATTCTCCAAGAACTGGCGAAGCAAGGCGAACAACGCTGGATGAAGTAGAGGAAGATACCCGTGAAACAGCGTATTGTACTGGCCCTGGGCGGCAACGCCCTGGGGGATAACCTCCACGAGCAGATGCTGGCAGTTCGAGGGACGGCAAAGGCCATCGCCGACCTCATTGCGGACGGCCATGAGGTGGTGGTGGCCCACGGCAACGGCCCCCAGGTGGGGATGATCACCCTGGCCTTAGAAGCCGCCGGAAAGACCGCGGCAAAGACGCCCTATATCCCTATGAGCGTCTGCGTATCCATGAGCCAGGGCTATATCGGCTATGATCTGCAAAACGCCCTTCGGGAGGAGCTGTTGAACCGGGGGATCGACAAACCCGTGGCCACCATCATCACCCAGACGGTGGTGGACGGGGACGATCCCGCCTTTTTAGACCCCTCCAAGCCCATCGGCGCCTTTTACACCGAGGCCGAAGCAAAAGAGATGGCGGCCCGGGGCTACGACATGAAAGAAGATGCCGGGCGGGGCTACCGCCGGGTAGTGGCCTCGCCCATGCCCATCGACATCGTGGAAAAAGACGTGATCGCAGCCCTCCTCCATGCGGGCCAGATCCCCATCGCCGTGGGCGGCGGCGGGATCCCCGTCAAACAGGTGGAGGGGAACCGACTCAAAGGCACATCCGCCGTGGTGGACAAAGACTTCGCCTCCGCCAAACTGGCGGAGATGATCGGCGCCGATGCGCTGATCATCCTCACCGCCGTGGAGAAGGTGGCCATAAACTTCGGCAAACCGGACGAGACGTGGCTGGATCAGCTAGACCCCGCCATGGCGGAACGATACATGGCCGAGGGGCATTTCGCCAAAGGCTCTATGCGCCCAAAAGTGGAGGCGGCCCTGGGGTTCGTCCAATCCGGCCCCAATCGGCGGGCGCTGATTACCAAGTTAGAGAAAGCAAAAGAGGGAATCCGAGGCGAGACGGGAACGGTGATAATGAACAATTAACAGATAACAATGAACAATTTAATTGTTATCTGTTATCTGTCAATTGTTAATTGAAAAAGGGGTGTTTCTATGCTAATCAAAAACGGTACAGTTGTAGCGGAGGGATTTACCGGCGTGGCCGATCTGCGGATCCAGGGGGAAGTGATTGGGGAAATTGCGCCCAGCCTGGAGCCGTTGCCCGGGGAAGAGGTCATTGATGCCACAGGGAAACTGGTGCTCCCCGGCGGGGTGGATGTCCACACCCATATGGATCTGGACTTGGGCCACGTAGTGGCCACGGACGACTTCTATACGGGGACAGTGGCCGCCGCCTGCGGCGGGACAACTACCATTGTGGATCACATGGCCTTCGGGCCGCCCGGGTGCAGTATTTTACATCAGGTACGGCACTATCAGGATTTGGCACGGGACAAGGCGGTCATCGACTACAGTGTCCACGGGGTCACCAACCGGGTGGATGAGGAGATTTTAGCGGAGTTGGAGACTCTCATCGAACACGGAGTCACCAGCCACAAGGTCTATACCACCTACGGCGGAAAACTGCCGGATCGGGAGATTTTTGCAATCCTGGAGCGTACGGCCCAGTTGGGGGTTATGATCTGCGTACACCCGGAAAACGACGGGGTGGTCAACTATCTCCGGGAAAAATTCGTCCGGGAGGGGAAACTCACCCCGGAATACCACGCAAAGAGCCGTCCCCCCGAGGCGGAGGGAGACGCCATCCACCGGATCGCCCTCATGGCACACCTGGCGGGGGATGCGCCCCTGTATATTGTCCATCTCACCTGTGCCCTGGGCCTGGATCTGATCCGGGGCCGGCGGGCGCGGGGGCAAAAGCGCCTCTTCGCGGAGACGTGTCCCCAGTATTTGACCCTAGACGAGACGCTATACGAGCGGCCCGACGGCCTCAAATACGTCATGAGCCCGCCCCTGCGGACAAAGGACAATCAAGACGCCCTCTGGAACGGGCTGATGACCGAGGAGATTCAGACCGTCGGCACGGATCACTGTCCATTCTTCTACGCAAAGGAGAAGCAACTGGGCAAAGACGACTTCACCCTAGCTCCCAGCGGCGCACCCGGCGTGGAGGCCAGAATGGCAATCACTTTCTCCGAGGGCGTGAGCCGTGGCAGGCTGACCTTAGAGCAGTTCGTGGACGTTACAGCAACAAACCCGGCGAAGCTATTCGGCATGTACCCGAAAAAAGGTGTCCTAAAGCCCGGCAGTGACGGGGATGTGGTGATCTTCGACCCGGAGCGGGAGACGGTCATCACCTGGAACGATCTCCACGAAAATGTTGACTATACGCCCTACGAGGGTTTGGCCATCAAGGGCGTGCCGGTGCTGACCATATCCCGCGGCAAGGTCGTGGCCAAAGATGGCCAATTCATCGGCCAGGCCGGCGCGGGCCGGTTTATTAAGCGAGGATTACCCATGGTGGATGGTTGGGAGATGTAGGGTGCGGTGTCTGTATCGGTCCATTGTTTACAATGTATAACACGGGCGCACAGTGTGCGCCCCTACGGAAAGCTGCCCTTGTAGGGGCGCACACTGTGCGCCCGTCCCATTGCAGATGATCGTACATTAGCACGGGATGCCGAGGATTAGGCCCAACGGCCCGAAGCCTCCCTCAATTTGAGGGAGGTGGCAGGCGAAGCCTGCCGGAGGGAGCGCACGGGATGCCGAGGCATCCGCACCCCACAAAGAACGGAGGTCACACTATGAAAATCCTAGGAAACGGCGTCGTCATCACCCTGGATGACGCTGTCGGCGTGCTCCACAACGGAGCCGTATTGTACGAGCGAGATAAAATCGTCGCAGTGGGGGATACGGCAGAACTGCGGGCCAAGTATCCCCATGCGGCCTACACCGATGTGGGGGGCCGTGTCGTTATGCCGGGGCTGATCAATACCCACTCCCACATCTACAGCGCCATGGCCCGCGGTATGTTCTTGAAAAATGCCAAAGTCAGCCATGATTTCAATCAGGTGCTAGAAAACCTCTGGTGGAAGCTGGACCGGAAGCTTAGCTTAGACGACGTGCGCTACAGCGCCTACCACACCTACATGGAGGGCATTCGATTTGGCGTCACCACCCTCTTTGACCACCACGCCAGCTTTCGGGGAGATGCCGTGGCGGGTTCCTTGGAGACCATCGGCCAGGTGGCCCGGGAATTGGGCGTGCGGACGTCTCTCTGCTTTGAGGTCTCCGACCGCAACGGGCCGGAACTGGCCCAGGCGTCCCTGGATGAGAACATCCGGTGGATCAAAGCCGTCCAGGCGGAGAAAAATCCGCTGCTCCACGCCATGTTCGGTCTCCACGCCTCTTTCACTGTCGGGGAGGAGACCATGATCCGAGCCGCCGAGGCGGGACAGGTACTGGATGCGGGGTTCCACGTCCACACGGCGGAGGGGCCGGCAGATGCGCTCCACTGTCTGACCACATACGGCAAACCCATCGTCCGGCGGTTCTACGACCACGGAATACTGGGGGAAAAGAGCATCGCCGTCCACTGTATCCACATCAACGACGAGGAGATCGCACTCCTCAAAGAGACCGGGACGGCTGTAATCCACAACCCGGAGTCCAATATGGGCAACGCCGTAGGGTGCGCCAATGTGCCGCGGCTCTTAAAAGAGGGCATCCTGGTGGGCCTCGGGACCGACGCCTACACCCAGGACATGTTTGAATCCCTGAAAGTGGCCAATATAATCCACAAGCACGTGGCGGGGGATCCGGCGGCCACCGGCGGCGAGATACAGGGATTATTGCTCCGCAATAACCGCCAAATTGCCGCCCGGCACTTTGAGACGCCAATCGGTCAGCTTGTGCCGGGGTGCGCCGCCGATCTGGTGGTGGTGGACTATATCCCCAGCACGCCCCTAGATAGCGTCAACTACACGGGACACATGACCTTCGGATTCTCCGGCCCCATGGTGTCCGGCACCATCATCGCCGGGGAGACCGTCTACTGGGATCGGCAATTTACCAAAGTGGACGAGGAAAAAATCTACGCCGAGAGCAGAACATACGCCAGGGGCCTCTGGAATCGGCTGGAATCAGAATAGGAGTGATCGTATGGGAGAACTGATGCACCCCATCCCCTTTGACAAATTGATCCACTGGGCCAGACAGGAATATGCGGATCAGGGAGCCATCTTTGGCATCCGCAAGAATAAATTTTACGCCGCCCAGGGGGCGAAATCCTGGTTCGGGGAGCGGTTGGGTACAGTGATCGGCCCCGCGGCGGGCCCCCACTCTCAACTGGCGCAAAATATTGTGGCCGCCTATCTGACGGGCAGCCGGTTCATAGAGCTCAAAACCGTCCAAAAGATGGACGGGGCGGAGCTCCGGGCCTGTATCCAGCGGCCCTGTATCAACGCCCAGGACGAGGCCTACAACGTGGAGTGGTCAACGGAGCTCACCGTCCAGGAGGCCTTTGACGAGTATCTCAAGGCCTGGTTCGCCCTCCACGTGCTCCAGGCGGAACTGGGCATCTCCAAAGAGCGGGATTTCGCCTTCAACATGAGCGTGGGCTACGATCTGGAGGGGATCAAATCCCCGAAGATTGACGAGTATATCGAAGGCCTGAAAGACGCTTCTACTACGTCGATCTGGAAGACCTGTATGGCATTCTTGGAGACGCATATTGACAGCTTCGAGCACCTGACCCGAGGAGATTTGGCGAACATCTCCCCCCAAGTGTGTACGTCCATCACCTTGTCCACTCTCCACGGCTGTCCCCCGGAGGAGATCGAGCGGATCGCCGGGTATCTCCTGGAGGAGAAGGGCTTGACCACATTTGTCAAGTGCAACCCCACCCTGTTGGGCTACGAGACGGCACGAGGCCTCCTAGACGACATGGGCTACACCTATCTGACCTTTGACGACCACCACTTCAAGGCCGACCTCCAATTTGCCGACGCCGTCCCCATGCTGGAGCGGCTGCAGGGTCTGGCGGGAGAGTTGGGCCTGGGATTCGGCGTCAAGCTGACCAACACCTTCCCTGTGAAGCAAAAGCGGGGGGAACTCCCCGGCGAGGAGATGTACATGTCCGGCAGAGCGCTCCTGCCCCTGACCTTGGCCGTGGCGGAGCGATTGACGCAAGCCTTTGACGGCAAACTCCCCATCAGCTACTCCGGCGGCGCCGATGCGGGAAATATTGATCGGATTTTTGCGGCGGGCATTTGGCCCATTACCGTAGCGACGACGATACTCAAACCCGGCGGCTACGAGCGGCTGACCCAACTGGCTCAAATGCTGGAGCCGCTGATGGAGCGAGTGGGGGATCGCATCGACGTGACCGCTGTGGGGGATTTGGCCCGTGGGATCATCACCGAGGCCGCCTATATGAAATCGGCCAGAGAGTACGAGAGCCGCAAGACGGATAGCAAACTCGGTTTATACGATTGCTTTAAAGCCCCCTGCAAAGACGGCGGCTGTCCCATCGAACAGCAGATTCCGGAATATGTAGCGCTCGTGGGCGAGGGGAGATACGACGAGGCCATGGCAGTCATCGCCATGGACAACGCTGCCCCCGCCATTACCGGCGCGATCTGCAACCACGCCTGTCAGAGCAAGTGCACCCGCATGGACTACGAGAGCCCCATCCAGATTCGATCAGCCAAACACGTGGCAGTAGAGGCGGCAATGGATCGGTTCCTGGAACAGACGGTTCCGGCGGCGCTGAAAACAGATCAAAAAGCCGTAATCATCGGAGCAGGTCCCGCCGGGATCGCCGCCGGGCTCTATCTGCGCCGCAACGGCATGGACGTGACGGTGCGGGAGACGAAAGACCGCCCCTTTGGCATGGTGGAGCACGTGATCCCAGAATTTCGGATCAATCCAGAGCAGATTGAACGGGATTATCAACTGGCGATCAAATCTGGCGTACAATTCCAATTCGGCGTAGACCCGGAGTATCGGATTGCCGAACTCCGGCAGACCTATGATTACGCGATCATCGCAACCGGGGCCTGGGGGCCGGGCAGAGCCTCCGTGAAAGAGGGGGCCGACAAGTTGATTGACGCCCTGGATCTACTGGCCGACGCCAAGGCCAAAGGCGGCGTGAGCGACCTCCTGGGCCAGCGGGTAGCCGTCATCGGCGGGGGAGACGTGGCCATGGACTGCGCCCGTGTGGCGGCCCGGAATCCCGGCACGAAAGAATCCGTCATCGTCTACCGCCGGACGAGGGCGTTCATGCCCGCCGAAAAAGAGGAGATCCGCTTGGCGTTGGAAGACGGCGTCCAAGTCATGGAACTCATCAGCCCGATCACCTATGACGGCACGCATTTGACTTGTGAGAAAATGGCCCTGGGGGGCTACGACGCCACAGGCCGCCGGGGGATCGATGCCACAGGCGAGACCATATCCCTCCCATTCGACTCTGTCATCACCGCCGTGGGTGCCACGGTGGATACAAGGGCCATCACCGCCAATGGGATCGCCCTGGATGCCCGTGGATGCGCCGATTTGTCGGCGGCTCACGAGACCAATTTCCCCGGCGTATATGTGATCGGTGATGGCAGATGCGGCCCCGCCACCATTGTCCAGGCCATGGGTGACGCAAAAGTCGCCGTAGCGGATATCTTGGACAAGGCGGGAGTATCCCACGATTTTGTCCGGGTGGAACGTCTCTGGGATCAAGCCACGCTATATGACCGCAAGGGAGTCTGCTTTACCGAGAGTCCGGAGGCGGGACAGGATCATCTCCGCTGTCTGGTCTGTGACCAACTCTGCGAAATCTGCAACGATGTCTGCCCCAACCGGGCCAATGTCCATGTGCGAGTAGAGGGGGATCACTTTGCGCAACCCCACCAGATTCTCCACATAGACGGCATGTGCAACGAGTGTGGAAACTGCGCCACCTTCTGCCCCCATGACGGCAGCCCCTACCTGGACAAGGTCACGATTTTCTGGTCGGAAGAGGGCTTTTTGGAGAGCAAAAACACAGGATTCCTGGCCCTGGGCGGCGGACGTTACCGGGTTCGGACGGAAGATGGCCAGATTGCGGGATATCAGAGCGGAGACGGGTCCATCTCATCCCAGTTGGCCCATCTGATCCGGGTGACGGAAACGCAGTATCCGTATTATTTGACAGTGTAAACACGGCGATTGATCAAACCCCCACAGAGAGCGGCGAGATGCCGCTTTCTGTGGGGGTTTGTTATTATTGCTTTGCGATAGCCGTTTGACACTGGTGCATAAAATGGTATAATACCAGTAGGTGGTGGAAAAATGAATCTGTTGCCAAACTTTGAAAAGGCCATTATTCCGAGAGAAAAATTCACGGAATATGTCTTGCATCCGATCAAAAGCCGGGGTAAGTGGCTTTTGATCGGAGTGCTTTGGGGTATCATCTAGATAATGCAGATATGTTGATAGATAATATAAAGGGAAATCTAGCAAACTTTTCTGTTGAAAGTATGGGTAATAAAGGTTATGGTGAAACCTACGCCGTTTTAATGGAGTTAAAGGGTCCGAATGGAAGGAAAGCGCATGTTATGACCGCATGGATAGACGACAGGATTTCTGGGGAAATCCGCTTGGTAAGTGCGTATATTAAAACGAGGAAAGGATGATATTGTTAGTGTGTTTGAGGAGATAGAAAGACCTGTCAGAACCGCATAAAACAGAAAAACTTAAATGCCTATTCTTAGCCAGACAGCCCTCCTGTCTGGCTTTTTGTATGTTTTATTCAATCGTCAAGAACTGCCTTAGACTCACCCAACAACCGCTCCGGGTTTTCCAGGAGCCGCTTATACTCGAACAGCGCTTTTGTCCAGGTTGCGCCCTTACAGATCCGTTCGTCCATGGCGACGCCGAAGGGCATCACACGCTTTGCTCTGCCGTCTACGCCGGTTTCACGGCTGGGCATCCCCAGGGCGATAAACAGGCTCGTAGTTCCAAACTCGTAGAGATGGTGGTAGATATAATTCATCTGGATGGATGCCAGGTTGGAGATAAACAGAGACGTGTGGAACGGACTGAGCTTGATAATGCTCTTGGGCAAGATGCCCCGCCGATCCGCCCATTTGATCAGGCCAACCAGAAAACCCGGCAAAAGGGGCAGAGACATGAGCCGATCAATAAAATTGTCCATGTTGTTTTTGGCTTGGGGTTTTTCGTTTTCCCGGATGAGCTCTCGGATCTTCTTAGAGATGGAGAACAGGTCGTCCTCCGGCTCTATATACACTTTGACGACGGTCTCTTCCACCTCTTCGTCCTCTCGGCGTTTGAGGGTCACGAAGGATACGCATACGTGGTTGCGCTGATAAATCTTTTTGTTTATAACGAACCGGTTGAGTTCGGGCATTTTTTTGATCATAAGCGCATGGCCGGTGATGATCGCGTCCATGACACCCACATTGTGTCCTTTTGCACGTAGCCCACGCAAGAACTCCTGTAGATTCGTCATGTCAAAATCGACTTTGGCAAAGTTTGTGGCGTCGTAGCGTCGATTCATAATGTGCGGGATGATTTTGTCGAATGCGGGGATATTTTTTACCAACTTGCCGTCAGATCGGCCCATGATTCCCGCCCCCTCTCACAGTGCCTACCCAATGTACCAGAAATCGACAGGCACGTCAAATTATTGTTGTGGCCTGGTATAAAGTGGTTGATAAAAAGTCTACAAATATATTGACAAATTTATAGACCTAGCATATAATAAGATTAAAAAGAGGAATACTCTCATTAAAAATGTGAGGTGAACGACAATGTCAAATATGTTTTATCCTAGTAACGTCTTAGACGCATTAGTTCCAATTACAAGATTTAACAGAGGAGAAGCGAATAAGATTTTTGAAGAAGTCCGGGAGTCTGGATACAAGATTGTTGTGAAAAACAACACGCCGACCTGTGTCATGCTCACACCCGAGCGGTATCAAGAAATGGTGGAGATGATAGAGGATCACTATTTGCTCGCTTTAGCAGAGGAGCGTCTGAGAAGCGACACCGAAAAGACCTATTCTTTTGAGGACATTTTGGCCAAAAGTGGTCGTACTTCTGACGACCTAAAAGATATCCCAATGGAATATGGGGTGGACTTTGAATGATGTGGACTGTGGTCTTCACACAAGAGGCCGAAAAAGATTATGATGCACTTGATGGCTCCATACAACCCCAAGTAGAAAGCGCCATTTACAAAGTGGCGCAAAATCCGCTTCCCAAGACAGAAGGCGGATATGGTACTCCGCTGGGCGGTAATCTTGCAGGACTATGCAGAATCAAATTGCGGAAGCTCGGAATCCGTATCGTGTACAAACTTGTCAGGACAGGCACAACGATGAAGATTATTGTGATTGCGGCCAGAGCAGATGATGCAGTCTATGAGATCGCAGCAAAACGGAATGAGTAAGCGGAGCTTAGCTCCGCTTTTTCACGCCCAAATCCTACATAAACCCCACTTCTCTGCAAATATTGAACTGCCAACCCCCTAGCGAGAGGAGCGTACAAAGTGTCAATGGGTGGACTGTGTGATGAATTTTTTAAAATTTAGGAAAAAATGTTGGTTTTTTGTAAAAGTTTGTGATATGATGCAAAATATAGTAGGAATATGAAGTGTTGCAGGGATTGATGGTTCAAGTAGTTTTAAAGAGTATTTGTGTTAAGAAGCAAGCAAGGAGGGTTATATTGTGAAAAAAATTAGCTTGGGGAAAGTTTCCTCTCCTATGTGGATTGTCTTATTGCTGATTTTTTTATTAGCGCTAACAATTAGATTAGTTATAGATGTATTTACTATCCCGGAAATAGCAAGAGAATTGATAAGAGAACTTTGTTTAGTGCTCATGTCTATTTCAATGATCCAGTTTATCATCTCAATTTCTAACAAAGGAGATATTATTAACAATATTATAGAAAAAATCCAATTGAGAGTCTCAAAAGACACTGATTTTCTTGAACTATCTGATGAATCAAAAAAAGAAATTTTAAAAAATATGTTTGAGCAGACTTTTTTTGAAAAAGCATATAAAAATAAAAAATATGATGGTGCTTTTGATTTGAACATTAAACTGCTATCTGAAGATATCGCAAATAATTTTATTAATAAAATGAAATCATGTAGATATAACGAAAATTTTAGTAGGAATGTTAGAATTATATTACATGATGATGATATTGAAATTATAACAACTACTAACTTAACGATTATCAATCCTGCAAATGAAGATGAAAAATTTACTCACGACCCCATGTTTAGACTTAAAAAAGAATTTGCCTCTTATAACTTACATGAATTTTTTTATAGTGAAGAACCATTAATTGACAGTAATAGGAAGTATCTTGAGAAACCTAAAGTTGCACATACTAATTCGTTATATGTAGCTGGAAAGAAGATAACAGTTGATATTAGCAAAGAAATAAATAATCATATTAAGTTCACCACATCATACAGAACCGAGTATAATATGTTTTTTCAAACCTACTGGTTTAAGCATCCATGTGAAAATTTTACGTTAAAGGCATCTATAGACGATAGGAGAGAAAAAAGAGACAATGCATTTGTGATTCGCTGGGAAGTATTTTGCAATTCATTAGAAAAAAACGCCATTGCTAGAAGCAAAATGAAACAAACGAATAATGAGATAGACATTATGCGACCAATAAAGTGGATGCAAGAAGGAAGTGGATATATGTTAGCGTTGAATGAAAGACCTCTAAAAAGTCATTCGGATTCCTAGTTACCCTATCGTAGTTACCTTGGTACATTTCTTTGAAATACACTAAATAGCCAATAGGCCCAAACAATTTCAAACCACCCCAGCGGAGCTTAGCTCCGCTTTTTCACGCCCAAATCCCGCATAAACCCCGCTCCTCTGCAAATACTGATATTGCGACCATCGCAGGTTGAAAAAAATGAAAGACATCCGCACCTCTCCTTACCCTCTTTCGTAAAGAGGGTGCCGCCCGCAGGCGGCGGGTGTTTTCTCCGCGCAGCGGATGTCCTGCAACTTGCGCGACAGGAGGAGCATACAACATGCCAGAAACCACCCAATCAAACACCACCTGCGGTGCCGATGTGCCGGCGGCGCTTTCCAAATTGCGGCCGACGATTCAAGAGAACCGGGCGCTTTTCGATGAACTGTTTCAGGATGTGGACGTGATGCGCCACCGGGAGTTTCAAAATGCCAAGAATCAAAACTTGCGCTTTTGCATCTATTTCAGCGACGGCGTCAGCGACTCCATGTTGATCGGTGAGCAGATCATCAAGCCGTTAATTTTAGCCGACCACCTCCAAATGGGGACAGATATCTGTCAGGCCGTGCGGGATCACGTGGAACTGGTGGCGGAGATGGCGGAATCCCAGGACGTACAGGAGATTGTAGAGGCCATCACCTACGGCGACACGTTGCTCTTGGTAGAGGGGAGTGACAAGGCCCTCATTATCAACAGCAAAGGATTTACCCTCCGGGGCGTCTCCGAACCGGAGGTGGAGCACGTCCTGTCCGGGCCGAGAGAGGGGTTTATCGAGGGGATCATGGGCAACCTCTCCATGGTGCGCCGCCGCCTGCGGACCCACCAGTTGAAGTTGAAATTCTCCTCTCTGGGCCACCAGTCCAAGACGGCTGTTTGTATCGCATATATGGACAATATCGTCAACAAGAAAATCCTCAAGGAACTGGAACGCCGCCTGGGGGAGATCGACATGGACGCGGTGCTGGACGCGGAGTATATCAACGAATATATCGCCGAGCGGTCTCTCCTGGGATTCCACACCGTGGGATCCACGGAGCGGCCCGACGTGGTGGCGGGTAGGCTCCTAGAGGGGCGGATCGCCATCTTCACCGACGGTTCCCCCGTGGTGCTGACCGTTCCGTATCTCTTTGTGGAGAACTTCCACAGCAGTGAAGACTACTATATGGGCAACCTCTACGCCAGCTATTCCAGATTGCTTCGGATTGTCAGTTTCTTCTTTACTGTCTCCGTTCCCGCCGCTTTTGTAGCCGTGGTGGGATATCACCACGAGATGTTGCCAGCCGGCCTCATGCAGAGTTTCACTGTCGCCCGGCAAAATGTACCCCTTCCTGCGGCGTTGGAGTGTTTTCTCATCCTGGTGCTCTTTGATATTCTCCGCGAGACGGGGGTGCGGACACCGGGATACGTGGGAAATGCGTTGGCCGTCGTCGGCGGCATCGTCGTAGGACAGGCGGCGGTGGAGGCCCATCTCATCGCAGGACCCATGGTGGTGGTAGTGGCCTTTGCGGGGATTACGATCCTCATCGTCCCCCGGTTGACCCTGGCGGGACTTTTAGCCCGGTACAGCACCCTGGCCGCCGCCAGCCTATTCGGCCTGCCGGGCCTCCTGCTGACGCTCTCTGTGTTTTTAATACACGTGCTAAATTTGCAAACTTTCGGCGTCCCGGCCCTCATGCCCACAGGCAAGCTGGATAGCCAGGAGGTAAAAGACACCTTTGTCCGCACCTCCTGGCCGAAGATGCTCCGGCGGATCAGCCCCCTGAGCTATAACACCGTGCGGGAGAAACCAGCCAAAGGAGGCCGCAGATGAGCGGAAAAGCGCGGTCACTCCTCCTTATATGCCTCCTGATCCTCACCCTCACCGGGTGCTGGGACTACCGGGGCCTAAACGAGCTGACCATTGTGGCCGGGGTCGCCGTAGACCAGGGGGAGGGTGGCCAGGGCGTGGTTCTGACCTTTGAGATTTTAGACCTCAACGCAGAAAACGCCCAGCAACCCGGCTCCCTGCTCCTGACCACCACGGGGGACACCGTGGCCGAGGCGGTATACGACGCCTATGCAAAGCTCCACGGCAACCTGTACTTCGGCGGCACCGAGGTGGTGTTAGTCAGCAGGGCCATGGCGGAGCAAGCGGGGATCAAACCCCTGATGGACTTCTTGATCCGGGAGGAACACGTCCGGGACAGCCTCCGCATGGTAATCGCCGCCACGGACACAGCGGCAGAACTCCTCCGCCCCGGTGAGGAGAGCGGGGAAGAGGAGCATCAGTTGATTTTCACAGTCGCCCTAAACGAGGGCCTGTCCCAACACCGGCGGGGGACGAGCCACGTCAAAGCCGCCTATGAAATCCGCCATATCTTGACCACGAATACCACGAACCTGGCGCTACCCATCATCGCCCCCAACCAGGCCGATGACAGGCCCTTTCAATTGGACGGCATGGCCCTCTTCACCGACGGCCAAATGACCGGGATGCTGGATCAGACCGACATGCCCGTCTATCTGTTGGCCGCAACGGGACTGCGGGGTCACGCGTTCCCCGTGGAGATGGATTGCCCAGACGGCGACACCGGACGGGTGATCCTAGCCAACCGCCGCAGCCGCCCCCGGCTCACCTTTGCCCGGGCGGGCGATGGCCTCGCCTTCCACCTGGACATCTCCATGACTGCCCATTTGGCGCAGCTCCCGCCAAATTGGAATACCCTGGACCAGGCGGCCCTCCGCCAGATTGAACGGACTGCCGGAGCGGAGTTGTCTCGCCAGGTGCTGGAACTAATTGACCGCCAGCGAGAGGCAGGCTATGATATCATCGGCATGGCAGAGACCGTGCAAAGCTTTGCACCCCACCTGTGGAATGAGAGTAACCCAGATTGGGAAAGGCTACTCCAAGAGAGCGAAGTGACAGCCCAGGTACGCGTGCGGATTCAAAATACCGGCATGGTCAGCGGACAGCAGGGGGTACGGTATGGACAATAAGCTCTCACTGGACCACCTCAGCCTACGGGGGGCTATGGCGATCCTATTAGTGGTCTATATCAGCGGATGCAACGTGTATGGCCACGCCATGGGAATGGCATCTGACCGCTGGATCGCCGCGGCGATTGGCCTCGTGGTGGCGGCACCCCTCTTTTTGATCCTGGCCCGGCTCATCTGCCTCTTACCCGGCATGAATTTATTCGACATGCTGGAATACGCCTTTGGCCGGGTGCTGGGTGCGCTTATTACCGTCCTATACTGCGTCTATTTCATCGCTATGGCCGCCCTGGCGGGCCGCTATCACGGGGCATTTTTGCATCTGACCACCCTGCCCAACACGCCGTTGATCGTCCTGCTATTGGTAGTATTTGCCGTGTGTATCTACCTGGCCAAAAGCGGGGCCATCACCCTGGGAAAGTGGAGCGTTCTGATCGCTATTCTGGCGGTACTCTTCGCCGTGGGGATGACAGTAGTTGCGCTCCCCGCCATGCGGCTCAATCACCTATTGCCCCTGGGCGTCCACGGCGGACAAGGGCTTTTATGGGGCGGCTACCGCTCTGCCGTCTTGATTTTGGGGAACGCAATCATTTTCCTGGCCCTGGCGGGGCGATTGGATAAAAAGGCAAACCCCTATGGACTATTCTTTTTCTCCGCCGCCTTAGCCGTCGTCTTTTTCGCTCTGACCTTTTTGCGGGATTTGGCCACTCTGGGGCAGGGGAGTATGGACACCGTATTTTTCCCCGCCTACAAGGCCGCCGGGGTGCTGGATCTGGGCGGATTGGGGATTCGGATAGAAAGTTTTGTGCTTTTGATTGCATTGCTCACAGGGATTACAAAGATTGCGGTCTGTCTTGTGGCCGCCGCAAACGGGGCCACCCGGATTGGGGGCCGATTAGATCGGAAGGTTCTCCTGTTTCTTGTAACCGCAATGGCGCTTATTCTGGCGATGGGTTTATTTCCGAACCTCACAAGTCTCTTTGCCTTTCCCAGCGTATATTTGCGCTATGCCCCTGTACTACAGATGGGGATTCCAGTGCTCATGTGGCTGATTGTTGAGGGGAAGGTGAAGAAGCGGAGCCCATAATGAAGCAGAGGCAGCCCATTTTTGGAGCTGCCTCTGTGAATCATGTTTTTCGGTATTGCTTGGGTGTTTGGCCGGTAACTCGCTTAAAGAGCTTGCTAAAATGAGCGATGTCGGTATAACCAACCCGAGCGGCGACCTCATAGATCTTGCAATGCGTATCCTGCAGCAGTTCTTTCGCTATTTTTATCCTGTAGGAAAGCAGATATTGGGAAAAGCTTTCATGCATTTGGGTGCTGAACAGTTTACTCAGGTAAGGGGGCGTTATAAAAAGGTGCTCTGCAACCTGCGACAAAGTAATATCTGTGTGGTAATTGTCATGGATATAATCAATTGCCGCATGGACTAGGCGCTTGGTGCCGCTGTTTTGTATTTCCCTCACGCAATGGCCAAAGTTTACAATCAGATTTTGAGTTACTTCAAATGCATCATCCAAGGTGGCGCAAGAAGCAATTCTTTTTTTGAGATTGAACGCCTTGTCGGATTTATTTAAATACTTCTGAAGCTGGTACTCTCTGAGTTCGCGCAGCAGATGATCTACTAGTTCAAAGCAATGCAACCGGATGGTCTCCGGTTCAAACACTCCATTTTCGTGTGCAATCAACCTAAAAAAATCAAGCAGTACATCCTGGACATTTTCAAGGGTGCCTGTTTTGATTTGCTCTAAAATAGCCGTTTTCACCGACATGTCGTTATGATAAACTCGTGTAGGTTCCTCCGCAATGCCATCATAATAGGCCGAACGCCCTTGGCTAAGATGTTCTGCCCAAATCTCTGAGCCAGATCCGAAGGGCGGCTGTGATCGTTCAGAGCGAATTTTATTTGCACACTGGGATACCGTCTCTAATAACAGGTTTTCGTCAATTGGCTTCAGGAGATAGTCGTACGCCCCATATTTTAGAGCTTCCTTTGCGTAGTCAAATTTACTGTAGGCGGTTATGAAAATCACTTCAACCAGCAGTTGTTCTTTTCGCAAAGTTTCCAGCATCTCCAGCCCGGAAAAAGAAGGCATGGAAATGTCGGAAAGAATGATGTCCGGCTGAAGCTGAAACGCCAAATTGATAGCGGTCGTCCCATTGTCGGCGATCCCAACCACTTCGACCCCGATGGCGTTCCAATCAATCAGTGTTTCAAGGCTTTCAAGGATGATACGCTCATCATCCACAATGATCATCTTGAGTGGTCTCATCCCTATGTTCAGCTCCTTCCGGCACAATGGGCAAATCAAACCAAACCGAGCTGCCTTGCCCGTAAACTGTATCAATATGTAGGACAATATCCAGCCCGTAAAAAATCTGAACTTGTGACTGTATGGTTTTTAATGCAAAGCTGTGTTCACAATAAGGATCTTGTAGGTCAAGCTGTTGACGCACCTGTTCTAATTTTTCCTCGGTGAAGCCTTTGCCGTTATCGCGCACCTCAATACGCATCCATTGGTCTTGGCGCATTACACGTATTTCAATTACGCCGGGACGATCCAAACCCGATACGCCATGGATAATTGCGTTTTCTACAATTGGTTGCAATAAATTTTTTAATATACGCTGCTTTAGAAGAGACGGCTCGCAATCAATGGAATAGCTAAGGGCATCGCGCATCCGGTACATTTGGATGTTTAAGTAATTTTTAAGCATTTCCAACACACCGCTGACCGGTATAACATCTTTTCCAGAGGATAGGGAAAGCCGATAAAAATTAGCCAATGCGAACACCATGTCTGAGGCTGTTGGTGCGTTCTCTTTTTTGGCAAGCCAACGGATGGAATCCAGGGTGTTGTAGAGAAAGTGTTCGTTTAACTGGTTTTGTAAATTTCTCAGTTCCGCTTCCTTATTTACCAGTTTGTTCGCGTAGTTTTCGTTGATTAGCTTGCGAATGTTTTCCACCGTATGGTTAAAGCTACGGTTGATATAGTCAAACTCAGAGGTCGGACTTTGCGGCAACCGCACAGTGAAATCTCCATCGTGCAGCCGGTTCATCCCAGAATACAGGGTTCTAATCGGCGTGTAAAGATAATAGTGCGCCAAAAACATCACCAAAACAGCCAAGAGAGCGATTAGTAGAAAAAACAGCGCAATGAGTTGTCTCATTACAGGGACAGAGGTCTCTATTTGATCCAAGGAGGTGGCGATGACATAGCGAAAGCCGCTATATGATGAAGTATAAAATGACACGAAAAGGTCGCGCCCTTCAAATTGGAAATTAAAATACCCCTCCAACTCGATGAGCGGCATATGGGCAATGATTTCCTCAAATGCAACGTCCTGATACCGCTCTTGACTGATTACATTTCCGTTGCCGTCCATGATGAAAACATAGCCAACGCCGTCCGGCGTCACTTCGGAAAGCTGTTGCGTGATACTCGAAGCATCGACATTAATGGATACCAACGCAATGGGCGAGTCATCGCCATAAGTCCATATATCTCGGTAACTGGATAGGATTGTCCAATCTTCTCGTATTTCCCCGGTGATATGCCAAGGGTAGCGAAGATCGTTGGAAAAATATGTGTTCAACCATGCAACATCCATGCCGTCAAAGTGATTAAAGGCGGGATCCCAGTTAATGCGGGATGAGAACATCCTCTGGGCGCGAAAGGAGTAGACGTAAATCGAGTGAATATAGGCATTGGCCACAGCCACCTCAGAGATGCTGTTTCTGATGCCCGTAATGTTTCGGAAATCGCTGTACGCTTCGCGGTAGTCATAGGGAGCCAAGCGGCGAATTCCGGTTGTAAATGCCCTGTCTTGGAACATATGGACATGTGAAAACTCAAGATTGCGCAAAACCTGATCCACAGTGGAAGAGACGGTTCTTAGGTTGCTGGAGAGATATTGGTTTGCATCTTCTCGTTCAATTGCGGCCAGCCTGTTCATGGTTAGCACCAGCAAAATGGTAAAAGGAACCACCAGCGCAAGCAGCATCACACCAGCGAAGCGCACAATCACACTATTGGCTTTCAGGCCATTCATGTGGCAAAGCCCTCCCTCCCTCGGCGTATACCTATATTACAATATTTTGAGCGGCATTTCCACGCAAATAAATATTTCCATATGAAAACACAAGAAATAATAAAAACACCTTATAAAAATTTGTGCCGATTCATGAGATAATAACGCTATCTCAAGGCCACTACAAATAGGAGGAATCAAAAATGAATTTGAAGAAACTACTTGCTCTATTGCTCGCACTTGTCCTCGTTGCAGGTCTCGCAGCTTGCGGCGGCGGAGGCGAAACAGCTACGACTCCAGCTCCTGCCGATCCCGGCGAGACAGGGACCCCCGCACCAGCTCCGCAGGATGATCCCCCTGCGCAAATCATCACCCTTACTTATTACGGCTTCTCGGAGTGGACCGATTCTGATCCGTTTAGAGCTGTATATGAGGAGGCGGTGGCTAAATTCGAGGCCGAGAATCCCGGCTATAGAATTGAACTCCAATCTGACCCGTGGGGCGACTGGGAAATGCAGTACAGAGCCATGTTTGCAGCAGGGAATCCGGCTGATATCTTCATCGTGAACAATCCTGATTTCCCGGTTTTCGCCAACAGCGGCGCACTGCTGAATCTAGATGATTTTGTTGAGCCTGGCTACTTCAATCAGTTCTTCCCCGGCGTACTCGACTTCTACACTTGGCAGGGAAATACGATGGCTATTCCCTTCACCACCGACTGCCGTATCCTCTGGTGGAACAGAGACATTTTTGAAGAGGCAGGGCTCGACCCTGACGTACCACCCGCAACATGGGATGAGCTCATAGCGTTTGCAAATCAAATTACCGAAAACACCGGCAGCCACGGTTTTGGGATGGATCTTGGTCTTACAGAGTTCCCGGCACAGGCACTCTTTAACGCAAGCACCGGCTCCGTCTTGGACGTTGCGGCCGATGGCAGTATCACTCCCACCGTGGATACGCCGGAATTTAGAGCCTACTTGCAGATGTTGCTTGACCTGCAACCCACGTTCCAGCCTGACTTTGCAGTGACGAACCACCATGATGTTGCCCGCTTGTTCGCAGCAGGCCAGTTTGGGATGATCATCGGCAACACGCTCGTTGAAACCGACGTCTACGACCATGATTTCTGGGGGCAAGGCTTTGTCCCGCGTATGAATGCGACGGCGCCGCACGGCTCATTCGGTGGCGGATTCGGCATTGCCGTGAGTGCCAACACTGCGGCACCGGAAGCGGCTGTCCGTTTCGCACAAATACTGACCTCTGCCGAGTTCAACTCTCGCCTGATTTCCGACTTCCCTGCAAGCGAGGCAGGTATTGCAGTGAGCGATTTTGCGGCAGACCCGAACTTCGCTGTATATCTCGAAGTGTTGCCACACGCACGCCAAGCACAGCCCAAAACCTTGTTCTACGCAGAAATCGAAGCGGCGATACACGAAGTGGTTGCAGCGGTTCTGATCGGCGGTATGGATATTGACACAGCTGTCGAAGAGCTGACGAACCGAATTACAGCGGTTGTAAATGGATAAAGTTACCTGTTTTTCTTAAAAACAGACTTCTAAAAACCAAACGGGGCAGAGGTGCTGAAATCGCCCCTCTGCCCCGTTTGTCGAAATGAGGGTTCCACTTAATGAAAGGGTCATTGGGTTCTTTGCGCAAACTGGGCGTGTACCTGTATGTATTACCGGCCGCTCTAATCATGTTGGTGATGCTTGGGTATCCCATCATATATAATTTTGTAATTAGCTTTTTTAATTGGACGCTCAGAGATCCGGAGATAACGTTCCACGGGTTTACCAACTACATCCGCGTTCTGACCGATCACAGATTCCCAATGATTGTTACAAATACAGTTGTCTGGACAGTTTTAGGCGTGGTTTTGCAGATGGTTATCGGCATAGCACTTGCCTTATTTGTCGACAGCATGAGACGTGGGAAGAAGTATATGCGGACAATCGCGCTTTTGCCGTGGCTAATTCCAGGCGTTGTGACGGCGCTCATGTGGCGTTTTATGTTTCAAGCGGATGTGGGGATCATCAACAGTGTGCTCATGTCAATCGGTGTGACTGATCGCAACATTTTGTTTTTAGCTGACCCAAACATCTCTATGTTTAGCGTTATTTTTGTCAACCTCTGGCGGGCGACGCCCTTTTGGTTTTTGATGATCACGGCGGCTCTGCAGAGCAAACCGATTGATCAGATCGAAGCTGCGACCCTTGATGGTGCGCGGTATCCGACTATCCTACGCCATGTCCTCTTGCCCTATCTTTCACCGGTCATCGCCACGACTGGCGTATTGACCACTATTTGGACGCTCAATTACTTTGACCTTATCTGGGTGATGACAAGAGGGGGTCCGTTAGATTCCACTTCAACCTTACCCGTTTATACATTCAGATTGGCATTTGAGTTCAACGATTTCGGACGCTCTGCCGCCTTGGCTGTGGTGTCGCTGATTCTCGTATCCATTATGTGCATTCCTTATATCATCAAAATATTTTCTAATCTGAAAGAGAGGGGTGCCTTGTGAAAAAGAAAAGTGCAGCGCACCGCTTGGCAACTTTGTTCATTGTAGCTGCGGCTACGCTACTCATCCTTTTCCCTCTATATTGGATGCTGTCCACTTCCTTAAAGCCGGAGGCGGAGATTTTTCAACTTCCGCCCACGCTTTTGCCGGAGACGTTTGTGCTTGAAAATTACGAGTTCGCATGGACGCAGGCACAGATCCCAATCTATTTTCTAAACTCTGTCACCTATGTGCTCGGTACACTTGTGGTTGTGCTCATTTGCGGTAGCCTTGCGGCCTATGGGATGAGTCGCTTTAAGTTTCGGGGCAAACCGGCTTTCCTGTTGATTCTTTTGCTGACCCAAGTTATGCCGATGACAACACTAATTGTGCCGCTGTTTGTGAGTTTTGGCAACTTTGGGCTATTAAATAACCGTATCGCACTGATTGCAGTCTATTCTGCAATCCAGTTGCCCCTTGCGATCTGGTTATTGCTCGCCTATTTCAACTCTGTCCCAAAGGAAATCGACGAAGCGGCACGTATCGACGGTTGCACAGGCCTACAGGTACTGCTTCGGATTATCTTGCCGCTGGCGAAACCGGGGCTTATGGCGGTAGGACTCAGTATTTCTATTTGGGTTTGGCAGGAGCTAATGCTGGCCATGACCTTTACCACCACCGATGCTATGCGTCCGTTGATGGCGGGGATCAGTGCTTCAATCGGAAGAGCAGGCGTTAGATGGGGGCAGATGAACGCTGTGGGCATGATTTCCATTGTGCCTATTATCATAGCCTATATTTTCTTGCAGCGCAATTTAGTCGCAGGGCTAACCGGAGGAGCGGTGAAAGAATGAGTGAGCGAGTTACATTGCCGGGTTTGGGAGATGCCGATCCCGCCCACGGTTGGCAGATTCTCAAGGAATGCGCCGATGGGTTACACAAAGCCGGTGAAAACGGCGTCCGACATATCCTTGCGACGGGTGATCGCAAAGTGGAGTTGATCGGTTTTGAGCAACAGACACTTGCCTATGTAAAGTCAGAGATGGGCTATCCGGCGTACTATCCGCTCTGCCCGAAAACACTGAATCCACCAATTCAAGCGGTACTCATGGACCTCGACGGCACCACTGTACACAGTGAGGCGTTCTGGATTTGGATTATTGAACAGACGGTGGCAAGTCTTCTAAAAGATGATGGTTTCCGCTTTAATCCCGAGGACATACCCTATGTGTCCGGCCACAGTGTATCGGAGCATTTATCCTATTGTATCGACAAATATGCACAGAGTGCGTCCCTGGCCGATGCGCGGAACTATTACATGCAGCACACTGACCGGGAAATGGATTTGATCTTGGAGGGGAAAGGGAGACCGAACGCCTTCGCCCCGGCACCGGGTATCAAGGCGTTTTTACTTGCATTAAAAGAACTGGGCATCAAAATTGCACTGGTTACATCGGGGCTATATCGCAAAGCGTTCCCAGAGATACTTTCAGCGTTTCAAACGCTTGGATTGGGGGACCCGGAAGAGTTTTACGACTGCATCATAACAGCGGGATATCCACTCGGCAGAGGAAAGGCGGGGACACTTGGCGAACTGGAGGCAAAGCCCCACCCGTGGCTGTATGCCGAAGCCTGCCGGGTTGGATTGAATATTGCAGACAGAAGCGCAGTCATCGGCATTGAAGACAGTGGCGCAGGCGTTTGTGCGCTCCGTCTGGCTGGATATCACACAGTTGGTATCTCCGGCGGCAACATATTGGAAAGTGGAACACGTGGCATGTGTGATCACTACTGTGACAACTTTGAGGAAATTTTACAGATCATAAAGGGGAATGCGACATGAGTGACAGACCCAAAAAGGCGTATATCCTGCCCCATACCCACTGGGATAGAGAGTGGCGATATCCCATATGGAAAACCCGGGCGCTTCTTGTCCGCTTTATGGATGAGTTGTTGGAGATACTTGACAAGGACGAGCAATATCGGTGCTTTTTGATGGACGGGCAGGTCGTGCCCGTTTTGGATTATCTGGAAATTAAGCCGCAAAACCGGGAAAAGGTTTGTGCATATATCAGTCAAGGGCGAATCGCTGTAGGGCCGTGGTATACTTTGTCAGACCTCTATCCCGTTGACGGCGAATGTCTGGTCAGAAATTTGCTGTGGGGAACCCGTGTCGCAAGCGAACTTGGAGGCTGCCTTGGGGTGGGCTACAACTCTTTTGGCTGGGGGCAAACTGCGCAGTTCCCGCAGATTTATGCGGGATTTGGGATTGATTTCATCATCTGCGCCAAACGGGTATCAACCGAGCGTGCGCCTGAAAGTGAATTCATGTGGCAAGCACCGGACGGTACAACTGTGCTCACCAGTAGGCTTGGAGAACACGCCCGCGCCAATTTCTATTTTAACGCCTATCTGAAGGGGAAGTATAACGTCAACTGTTTTAGCGCCGACTTCCGATATGACCCGGAAGGAGCAGGCGCTGCGATACACAATGCGGCATCTGATCGTATGGACGAAGATTTCTTTGTCATCCGACCAAAACTTTCCTATGACAAAGAGGCGCTCGCAGAGGGATTTGCCGATGCATGGGAAGCCACTGACGACAGTGTGCTTGAAAATTATCGCCTATTCCTCGACGGAACTGATTTTTCTACGCCGCAAAGTCAGATTTCAGCCATGCGTTCGGATTTGAGCAAATTGGTACAGGATACTGATTTCTTACACTGCCGCTTAGATGAATATGCGCAAGTGCTCCGAGAGAACACCGATCTGGAACAGCTACGGGTAATATGCGGTGAGCTACGGGATGGCCCTGCCGGTGAATGCTCCGGGAACGCACTCTCTTCTCGTATTTATTTAAAAATAGCCAACAAACGTGCGCAAAATGCCCTGCTTGTTTGGGCGGAACCTCTTTCAACCGCACTGTGGACGCTGGGTGGCGCATATCAGGGCGGGATGTTAGAAAAAGCTTGGGACTATTTACTCAAATCTCATCCCCACGACTCAATCAATGGTGTAACCCAGGACAAGACCGCAGATGATGTGCAGTATCGGCTGGCGCAGGCATTGGAAATCGGGCAAGTTGTCACTGATGAGGCCATTGCGGATTTGGCACGGGGCTTGGATTTATCTGCTTTTGACAAAAATGCCATCCTGCTGCTTGTTTACAATCCCGCCCCTTATCCGGTCAAGGAAATCGGCAAGGTTTGTGTTGCAACGCCCGCATGTGATCAGGTGTGGGATTTTACTGCGCACGATACAACAACCGGTGAGCAGTTGCAGGTACAAGAGATATCTCGTGATGAAAAAGCATATCCCGTACATGATGCGGAAGCGCGGCCTTGGCCTTTCATCTCACACAGACACCTCTGTTATATTGACTTTGGAAAACTACCTGCCATGGGGTATAAAGTCATTGAAATTGTCCCACAACAGCGGTTTGGGCCGGACAAATTTTACTGGCTCCCCATGCGCCGTGCAGTGCCGGGGAATATCCTTGTGGGTAACCATGTGCTGGAAAATGAACATCTGCGCGCAGAATTTAATCCAAATGGCACCATACGGCTGACACATAAGGAGACCGGCAAAGTCTATGATGATCTGCATTACTTCGAGGATGCGGGCGATGTGGGGAACTACTGGGCGTATTACCCGCCATATCACAATCAGATACACACGACAAAAGGCTCGGCCGCACGGCTTTGGAACGAGGACAACGGGCCACTCAGCGCAACGGTCGCAGTAGAATATACAATGCGGATTCCGTCCGGCGCAGAAGAATCGATTTATGGCGTGAGGGGGAGAGGGAGGCGTAGCGATGAACTTGTTGAAATGGAAATCGTCTCCCGGTTCACGCTTACAAGGGATGCAAAGCGATTGGAAGTGCATACTACGATTGACAATAACGCAAAAAATCATCGGCTTCGCATTGCGTTTCCCACCGGTATACAGGCAGAGTGCGCCCACGCCGCCGGACATTTCACCGTGGATCAGCGGCCAAAGGTAAACCAGCCCGCCGCCGATGGCAGCTATTGGCCTGAGATGCAAACGCTTCCGATGCAAGGGTTCGTCGATGTGAGCGATGGCGAGAAGGGACTCGCACTGCTAAACGACTGTCTGACCGAGTATGAACTGGCAAATGATGAGTTGAACACGCTCTACCTCACATTGTTCCGGGCCATGGGGAATATGATTGTCACGTGGTGGGAAGCTGTAGGCAAAAACGATAGTCAGGACGGTAGTCAGCTTCTTAGGAAAATGGAGTTCCATTATGCGATCTACCCCCACATCGGAGATTGGAGTGACGGAACTGTATACCGGCAGATGCAAGGTGTAAATGCCGCTACAGGTTGTTGGCAGCTCTCCGGCGGGGAGACGGGAGAGTTGCCGCTCACGAAAAGTTTTTGTGCGATTTCAAACAGCAACATGATTCTCTCCGCCTACAAGCGGGCAGAAAACGGACAAAATATGATTCTGCGCCTGTTTAACCCGACCAGTGACAGGCAAGAAGGCACGATTACCCTCGGCTTCCCTGTAAAAAAAGCATGGAAGTGCAAACTGAACGAGGAACGGCTGGGAGATTTGGCGGTGTCCGGTGACAGTCTTACGGTTGGAGTCGGCGGCGGTGAGATTTTTACGGTTGAATTAAGCGTGTAACAGAGCGATTGCGTTCTGCCGGTAAGCAAATAAGAATGAAGCAAAAAAGCAGGTTGTCTTGTTGAGGGCACACTCTGCATATGGCTGATTGCCGAGGGGAAGACGAGGAAATGCCGCCCATCGGGCGGCATTTAGAAAAATACAATCAGCAAATCCACGACTTCGCCGTAGCTCTGAATCCCGCTCTCTTCGCCGTAGCTGCGGAGGAAATTGTCGTTGATGGCATTGGTCACCTGCACGGCCACGGGGTTTTTCCGGTCATGATAGGCCCGGATATCCGCGAGATCGGCCAGAACGAGATCGGACAGGGTGGCGTGGATTTCCTGGAATCGCTCGGGTGCTACTCGGCGGAGGGCATTTGCCAAATAGCTGTAGCCCATGAGATAGGCGGAGTAGGAAAAGACAGGGTTTTCGCTCTTGACGCCGGCCAGGATGGCCACAAAGTTGGCCTCATCCTCCGAGGCGATGCCCCGCTGGTGGACCATTTCGTGCGCCACGGTGACGGGAACTTGGCTTCGGGGGGCCAGGATATTGATATTGGCCTCGCCGGTGAAGGGGAAGAAAAAGCCCACATAGTCGGTGTAGCGCATCAATCTGGAGATGAGCAGGGGCTTGGGCGGCACATCTCTGTGGGAGAGGAAGGGGAACTGGGTCTCCAGATTCCGAAATACGCCTACGCTTTCTAAAAAAATCTGGTCAATAGACACGGCGAATACGTCGTTCTCGTCCCGCTCCACCAGATGGGCCGTGTCGTTGAGTCCCTGGGCGAAGAGGGCCGTGACCCGGTATAGATCGTAAACTGTGGCCCCACGGGCGTGGATGCCGGAACGCACCTGGAAATCGTCGGCGTAGAAATTGGCCCCGTAGAGCAGATTGAAACTGCCGTAGATACTGAGTACGATGGCCAAAAACCCCGCGACAATCCGATACATACCGTGAACCATGGATTTTTTGCGCAGAATCCGCCGGATCTCTCGGATGAGAAGTGCAATTACCCCCAAGACCACGAACAGGGCAAAAAACTCTGCCACGGAAAAGGGGGCGAGCGAAGCGACTACCGCAAACCCCTGGGTGAGGGGGACACCGATATGATCCACCCAGAAATTCATCACGGGGCGGACGTATTTAAGCAAGTGAAACAGCACGACAACGCCCCCGGCGATAATCAGCCAGAGGTGCAGTGCTTTGTGATGTTTGAAAAATTGTCTCATACCCGTAAGTATCCCCATTTGGTGTGGCGTTTCATTCGCCTCTCTTATTTTGCGATCCCCCGCCGCAGGCGGGGGGAACACTTTCCAAGTAATAGCATAGGGAATCTTAAGGTAAATGTCAACTTATTTTCACGCCCGATACTGTCCGCTATCGAGATTTCTCATAAGGGATGAGAGCGGAATAATCAATGCTCCCGCGGCGAAATTTCCCAGGGCGTGGATGATGTCAAATGGCAATCCCGCTATAATCCAGGCGATCATGGCCTGGAAGCTGAGTCCGAACATCAAGGCCTGGGCAGGCGCGTATAACAGACCGAACGACAGGCCGTGGAGACCGCACAAGACCATATACAGCGGGAGCTGTATCCGTCTCGGCAGGTTTATTCTTCCCACGGCCATAAATGTGAGCCATAGGGGGAGCCATATGTAGAGATACGGGATCCACCACGTGGAAAACCCCGCAAAAACGCCGTCGAGCATGATGTATCCATAGAGCGGGATTAACGCCCGTACCCGATACGTCAATGTAATCGCAGCAATGAAAAGCCCCAACAAATGTACGCTGGGAATCCCCTGTAGCATGATTCTCGACAGGAACATAATTGTACTGAGTACGGCGAATACGGTTAAATCCCGGGTGGCGAGCTTAACTTTCCGTGTAGACAAAGGCATAGGTCGCTCCGGATTCAATGTAGGTTGTATCTGCCCCTGTCATGGCGAACTCGCCGTCGATGTAAAATGCCCAAAAGGCCTGAGTTGCATCCCAATCGGCGGTCACGCCGTTGACCTCGGTGACCATGAGACCAAAATCGGTCTCATCGCCGGCGATCAGGCCGACGGCCAGCAGTGCGGCGCCGACGGTCTCCTCATCGGTACGGACATCCCATGCGGTGTGTGCTCCGGTGTTATCGGTGGCTTCAAATCGAAAAACCGTGCCGCCCTGTCCGATCTCTTGGGCGTAAGCGGTGCCGGGCGGTGGAGCAGGATTTCCACCGGAGTCGCCTCCGCCGCAGGCGGCGAGCAGCAGAACCAGTGCCAGGATCATTGTCAGTAGTCGTCTCATGTTTTTTCCTCCGAAAAACAAAAATACCGCAGCCTGGTAGCTACGATAAGGAGACGGGTATCTGCACGTAATCCAATTGGAAAAGGGCAAAACGCATCACCTGGGCCGTATCCACGCGGCTTGTGGTTTGCGCTTTAAGCAGGTCTTCTGGCTTACGGGTATCAAGCGTGACGCCTGGTATCGTCCCCGCCTTCCCAGAGAGTAACCTCCAGTGGCGTATTGGGGACGAATCTACCCGCTTACAGCGGCGGGACCGCAGGGGAATTGCACCCCTTTCCCTTTTCATCGGCAGTGCGCCGACACTTAAAGCTAGGGGAAGTATAGCACAAAAAATATCCTATGACAAGCCCAAATTGGACTTGCAACAGGATATTTTTGTCTGTATAATGACATCAGGAATTGCCGTCAGGCGGCCCGGTCACTCCCTGATGAAGGGGGGTGATGCTATGGTTACATATGCGGAACTGTTTCAGTTCGGCCTATTGATTGTAGCTGTTATTTCACTGTGTCTTTTACACAGACGTAAATAATACGAGACGCCTTAGCGATAAGGCGTCTCAAACCCTTTAACAAGGACCGAGCCGCCCCGTTACAAGCGGCAATTCCTTTTTGTATCTTTATTATACAGTCAAGTGGATGTATTGTCAATCATCTTGACACATCTAAAACCACAGAAAAACCAGAGGAGAGCCTCCATGCACTACGACCTCATTATCGTCGGCGGGGGAGCCGCAGGGCTCTTTGCCGCCGCCAATGTGCGCCCCGGATTGCGGGTCTTGCTCCTGGAGAAGACCCATACACCGGGGCAGAAGTTGCGTCTGGCCGGGAGCGGCCAGTGCAATCTGACCAACAGCGAACCCATGACGACATTTTCCGGCCGCTACGGGGCGAATGGCAAACGATTACGCCCGGTGCTCAAGGCCTTTGGCAACCGGGCGCTGATGGACTATTTTGACGGGCTGGGCCTGCCCCTTGTCACACGGGAGGACGGCAAGGTGTTCCCCGCATCGATGGACAGCCGAGATGTGGCGGAGCGGCTTTTGGCCCGTGGTCGCCAAAACGGGGTAGACGTGCGCTGCGATACGCCTGTCACGGAGATTTCAGCGGAAACAGATCACTTTATCTTGCAAACCCCGACCCATACGTACACGGCGCACAATGTACTGGTGACCACGGGCGGGGCGTCCTATCCAAACACCGGATCAGACGGAGCGTTTTTCGCCTGCTTGGAGGCGCTGGGTATAACCCTCGTCCCACGGCGTCCGGCCCTGGCGCCCATCTACGTGCAAGACTATCCCTACGGAGACTTGTCCGGGATATCCGTCCCGGAGGCGGCGATTACACTGACGACGAGAGCGGATCACCGCCGGATCATGGGGCGGGGGAGCCTGCTCTTGACCCACCGGGGATTTTCCGGGCCGCTGATCCTCAACCACGCCCGCTACGTGGCCCAGGGAGATGCTTTGACCGTCCACTATCTGTCGGGGCGTGACCCCGGCACCCTGCGCCGCACGTTACTGGAACTGACCGCCGGAAACGCCAAGCAGATCGGCACCGTCTTGGAGGCGGCTACCGATCTGCCCGGGCGATTTCTGGACGCTGTCTGCCGTCGGGCGGGCGTTGCGCCGGATACTAAGGCGTCCCGGCTAAGCGGCAAAGAGTTGGGCGAGATCGCCCGGATTCTCACGGCGGACACCTACGAGATCAGCGGTACGGGGGGATTTTCAACCGCCATGGTCACCGCCGGAGGCGTATCTTTAGATGAAATAGAGGTGCGCACCATGGAGTCCCGCCGCTATCCCGGCCTCTATTTCGCCGGGGAGGTCTTGGACGTGGATGGCGACACGGGGGGATATAACCTCCAATTCGCCTTCTCCTCCGCCCGGCTGGCGGTGAGGCAGATATAGGGACGATTTCTCTCAACTTTTCCCTTGCCTTATCGCCCAACCTATGATACACTACTTATAGGGCTGGAAAGTCCTAGCAAAATTAAAAAACGCGATGGCACCGGGCAAGTTAGCGCTTCCCGATGTCACAGGGTGACGAAACCACCCCATGCATGACCCTCACGGGCCCCACCGCTTCCCCAGTATAGCACATCCCTGCTATCCCTGACAAGCGTGTATGGCGTGAGGACATAGTTTTTACTACGTCGCAGTATGGGTATTAC
>Ga0131853_10000302_pt1 | contig 88666 bp, 77 predicted proteins | sample TergutLab28metaG_FD_92764 | JGI IMG/M metagenome (GOLD analysis project Ga0131853, IMG submission 92764) | Labiotermes labralis P1 segment gut microbial communities from Petit-Saut dam, French Guiana - Lab288 P1 (version 2) (version 2) | ecosystem: Host-associated > Arthropoda: Insects >...
AGACCTTGGATAAAGTCATAGATAGGTTATGCGAAACAATCTGCCTGCTAACAAAATCGACAATAAAAAGCATAACAGGATGCGATTGGATTTTGCAATGTTTTTAATTGTAGTTTAGTATTACTCGTGTTTTTCATGTGTGTCGATGAAAAAGTCCCTGCTAGTATGTAGATTAAGCCCACCAACGACAAACCCGCCTATATACTGACATTATAGCATTTTTCAACGGCATTTTCAAGGATAAAATGCGCCGAAAAATGACAACGGACAAGCTCCCCCAATACCAGTACAAGCCGCCGCCGTTGGTCGGCTATGGTTGCCCGCTTGGGCTTCTTATATTATGGCTTATTATGCGGGTATGGCATACTAAGAGTACAGACTTTCGCTCACAAGCGCGACGTGTGTTTGTAGTGTTTTGTTGTCTGTGTTAGCACAATAAGTGAACGGCATAATATAACCCGCTTCCCCCTTAGTATTAAAGCCCCCGCGCTGATAGGCGCGGGGGCAAAGTATGTAAACCGTGTGCAAGTGTTTACATTTATCTGTAGTGGGGGCTAAGAAATTTTCGCCGCTGTTGTTTCATTGGAGGAATGGCAAAGTTCCAAGCATACGGCGGCTATCGCCGCCTAGCGTAAACTTTGTTGCGCCTGAAATTTCTTGAATGCCCCCAAGTGAATAGAACAGATTGCCACAAAAGTTTACACGCCGCGCATATTGTACAGACAATCGCATAAAATAAAGAAAAACCCTTCACCATCTCAAAATATGGGTATCTGAAAAATGGACTAATTATATAATATCTATAGTCCATTTTTCGTTTACCCATATTTTGATTAAATGCGGAATATACATGTACCCTACATACACATACCAAACACAACAACATTCTACAGCGCAAACAACCCACACAAAAGCCGCAAGGGTTTTATTCGCTTCTCACAAAACCCTATCCCCCAAAACATACCGCACAATGGTATTGCAATACACCATAGCTCATTTGACATACTTCTTTTGCCTTATGCTTTATTAATTCATAGCTTTGACCTATCATTCGCTTTACTTCGTCATCAGGCACATCGCCACCAACTACAATGGTATTACAATGCATTTTATTCATATGAAATCTAGGTAAAACATCTATATAGATTTGACACAGAAAATCTGCCTCATCGGGGTCACATTTCAGATTTATACATAACTTTTCGTCTCGCTCATAAATCTGCGCAAAAGTCTTTTTGCTTGCGCTATGTCGCATTATTGCCCATACACTAGGGTTTGCCATTTTATCAAATGGATAATCCTCATACGCAGCAGGGAATGTCAGGCAATATTCAATTAGCTCTTGTCGTGTCATCATATTTCCATTATACCATAGATATCTTGCACAAGCTAGGGTCTGTCAGAATATTATACACAAAGTGACCTGTCGTGGAGGGGTTATAATGGTGGAAATGTATGGACTGGATGCGTGGATAACGCATAGCTGCGGGATTATGACCTCTGCGGTAAATCTGGATAATGCTGCAACCACACCACCTTTTGCAGAGGTGGTGTACGAAGTGCTGGAGCAAATGCGCTATTATGGCTCTATAGGGCGCGGTGTGGGTCAAAAGTCAAGACATTCCTCCGTGGTGTACGAAGAAGGGCGCGCGACGATTTTGAGCTTTTTGGGAGCAAATAACGGAGATTACACTATGTTTTACGTAAATAACACAACGGATGGCATGAATAAACTAGCTGGCGCATTAACAAATGGCAAAAATGATGTGCTTATAGTTTCCACGCGTATGGAGCATCATGCAAACGACCTTCCTTGGCGCGGCCGCGCTCATATGGTATATGCAGAAATCGATGTTAATGGACGGCTCGTAGTAGAAGATTTCGAGCGCATATTACAGCAGCAAGAATATAGGGATATGGAAAAATATGTTACAGTTACAGCGGCATCAAATGTGACAGGATATGTGAATGATGTTCATGCGATTGCACGGATAGCACATATGCATGATGCGAAAATCATTGTGGACGGAGCGCAAATAGTAGCACATAGACCATTTTCGTTGCTGGGACACCCAGACCTTGATGAAAATATTGATTTCTTTATTTTTTCTGCACACAAGATGTATTCGCCGTTTGGCGGAGGTGCTGTGATTGGGCGCAAAGACCTTCTAGATGCTCATGTGCCACAGTTTTGTGGGGGCGGCATGGTTGTTACGGTAACGGATGATGCTGTAGTCTATGCAGAATCTCCAGACCTATATGAAGCTGGCTCGCCAAATTTACCTAGTGTTGTGGGTATGCTAAAATCCATAGAGGTATTGAAAGATATTGGCTTTAGAAAAATAGTTTTGCATGAGCAACAGCTTTTACGCAGAGCCTTGGATGGTCTATCAAAAATAGATAATGTAACATTGTATGGCGATAGCAAAAATATAGAAGACCGCGTTGGTATATTGGTCTTTAATGTACATGGGAAATGCCCAGAATATGTAGCAAACGAACTTGCTACTCGTGCGGGGATAGCGGTGCGTCACGCCGCTTTTTGTGCGCATCCATATGTGCGCCGCCTTGAAGGCAAAGCTACAAACGAGCTATGTGGACTGACAGGGTCGCCTATTGGCATGGTTCGTGTTAGCTTTGGTGTTTACAATACAGAAAACGATGTGGATTTGTTAATAAAAACTATTAGGGAGATAAGTGAGATAAGTTTTAATCGCTTGAGAGCAACTAATGACAGACTCTTAAGTAAATATTGGCAAAAATGAACAAAAAATGAACAAAAATGCGGAAAAATACTTGACAACTCATATGCATTATGCTAATGTTGTCTTAGTAAAATACTATTAGATATTGTGGCTATCATGCCGCATAATTAGGAGGTTTTTAAATGGAAGGTATTTGGCTCATTCTCGTATTCCTTGTCGCTATAGTCGTGATGATTCTGGCGATATCCAAGTTTAAGCTACACCCATTCTTGGCAATTATGGGTATTGCTGTTATTCTTGGTTTCGTTGCAGGCATACCGCTGTTTAACGTAGTAACAACAGATGCCGCTGGGGTTGCCTCGACACAACTTGGCATTATCAATGTTGTTGGCGCTGGTTTCCAAGCTATTTTTGCTGGTATCGGTATTGTAATCATCCTTGGTGCTCTTATTGGTAGTATCTTGGAGGCGACAGGCGGTGCTTTCAAAATTGCCGACATGATTATACGCCTTTTGGGTAAAGCTAGTCCTACTTTGGCTGTCATTGTTATGGGTTGGGTAGTATCTGTTCCTGTTTTCTGTGATTCAGGTTTCGTTATTATCAATCCTGTTCGTCGCTCTATCGTTAAGCGCACAAAAGCAAGCGGTGTAGCTACGGCTATTGGTCTTGGTGCTGGTCTTTACACATCTCATGTTCTTGTACCACTTACGCCTGGTCCTCTTGCGGCATCTGAGATGCTCGGCATGGGTGACTATCTATTCACAGTAATGTGGGTATCTGTAATTGTTTCTATTCCTTCTATCATTGCTGCATATTTCTGGGCTACATGGCGCGGTAAAAAGAGCCAATCTGAAGAAGATTTGGCTATTCAAAATGATGCAACCGTAAAAACATATGACGAGCTTGTAAAAGAATATGGCGGGCTGCCAAATGGCTTTTTGTCCATAGCTCCAATTCTTGTTCCTATCATGCTTATGGCGCTCGGCTCAATTTCTGGTTTTGTAGGTTGGACTGGTAATCTTGATATTGCCGCTAGATTCCTTGGTGCGCCAATCGTAGCTCTTACAGTTGGTTTCTTGCTTGCCGTGTTGTTGCTTTGTGTTACTAAGAAAATGGACAAATTCAATGGTTTAACCAACGATACACTAAAGATGCTTGGTCCGATTCTTTTCATAACAGCCGCTGGTGCAACACTTGGGCGTGTTATAAACGAATCTGACATCGTTCCATTTATTACAGCAAATGCAGACACGCTTGCGTGGATGGGGCTTTTCTTCCCATTCCTTATCTCCGCAATCATCAAAACCGCTCAAGGCTCATCTACAGTGGCTATGATGGTTACGGCGGGCATCATGTTACCGCTTATGGGTCCAGTTATGGGCTTTGAATCCAATGTTCTTACAGCCCTTACAGTAATGGCTATTGGTGCAGGTTCTATGATGGCATCCCATGCAAACGATTCATATTTCTGGGTTGTTAGCAAGCTATCTGACCAAACACCACAACAGGGTTATAAAAACTGGACATCTATGACGGTTGTGCAAGGTGTGGCTTGTATGCTTGGCATTTATGCATTCTATCTGATTTACATGTTGATTAGCTAATTTGCTGGAGGTAGAGTATGCAAAATATACATAATGATGCACAAACAATGATAAAAAATATCATAAACGAAAACATGCCAGGCATTGCGGTGGAAAACGCATTGCGAGAGCATGATTTTAAGGGCAATATATATTTGGTAGCTATAGGCAAGGCGGCTTGGACAATGGCTAAAGCTGCCAGTGATTATTTGGGTGACAAGCTTGTTAAGGGCATTGTTGTTACCAAATACGAGCATAGCATGGGTGATTTGCCAAAATGTGATATCTATGAAGCTGGACATCCCGTGGCGGACGAGAACACAATAGCAGCAACGCACGAATGTGTGAAGCTAGCCGAAGGACTAACAGAAAACGATGAGTTACTGTTTCTGGTGTCGGGCGGTGGGTCTGCGTTGTTTGAGTGTCCCCTTGAAGGCATTACACTTGATGATGTGCAAAATATCACAAACCATTTACTGGCAAGTGGCGCGGATATAGTTGAGATAAACATGGTTCGCAAACGTCTTTCCGCTGTAAAGGCTGGACGTTTTGCTCAACTTGCTTCGCCTGCAAAGGTTTTTGCTATTATTTTGTCAGATGTTTTGGGTGATAGGTTGGATTCTATAGCTTCTGGCCCTGCCGTTCCTGATAATTCTACGACAGAGGATGCGATGAGAGTTGCTGATAAATATGGTCTAAAACTATCTGACTTGCAAAAGAAATATTTTGAACAAGAGACACCAAAATCTATTGATAATGTCAAGACCGTTATCACAGGCAGCGTTCGTACATTGTGCGAATCTGCCGCGAAAACGGCGCAGGAGCTAGGCTATACGCCATTTGTGCTTACTACCACGATGAACTGCGAAGCGGCAGAGGCAGGCAGATTGCTAGCTACTGTGGCGGCAGATACCAAGGCAGGGCGCAATTCGTTCAAAGCACCATGCGCCATCATTGCTGGCGGCGAAACTGTGGTTACATTAAAAGGCAGAGGCAAAGGTGGACGCAATCAAGAAAAAGCCTTAGCTGTAGCAAAAGGCATAGCAGGTTTAGATAACACTCTTGTATTTTCGCTGGGGTCCGATGGCACAGACGGACCAACAGATGCCGCTGGCGGTATAACAGACGGCGATACGCTTTCCAAACTGAAAGTCAAAGGCGTAGATATTGACAAAGTGCTAGCTGATAATGATTCCTACAATGCACTGAAGGCGGTAGGTGGACTGATTCTAACGGGCCCTACAGGCACTAATGTAAATGATGTATGTGTAATACTTATCAAATAACTATACCAAAAAAGAGCCGAATATCGGCTCTTTTTTACGTTAAAATATCATTGCATCCTGCTTTTGTCGCAATTTATATATTAGCGTACTTGTGTCTAGTTCCACCATATCCATAGTTAGCAATTGCCCTTTTTTCGCATCTTTCAGCATTTTTGTACTATTTGTTATGAGACCAAATGGCACATACTCCGCGACATCAGACTCTGCCTTTGTGGCAACAGAGCCATATGCGGTATAGCCACCAATACCATCCAGCAACTGTCCTGCACGCAAATCTGTTTTAGCCACAGTAACGCATTCTGACACCAAGCCACCCTTAGGCACAATCGTATGCTCGCCATCTATCACACATCTAGCAACAGATAGAGGTGTCTCCAAGCTACAAAGATGATATGGACGAAATAATGTCCACAAAGGACCTGGACCCATCAGCAAATAATCCATTTGGTATGTAATTTCTGCATTTTCAGACGAAACAATGGCAAAAACACCAGGGGCTATACCTTCCACAAATTCAACAATACTATGACGACTAAGTATACCGCCATCTTTCTTTAACCTAAAGAGGTCATTAAGCCCCGCTACATCGCTAGCTGCGCCATGGCAACCAATCACATCTGGCACAAAGCCTGTGGCGTTGCTCATTGCAGCAAGCTCTACCATGGTTTTTGTGCCGTCCTTGAAGGCACAAAGCATCTTTGGACTCATAATACGCCTTGTTGCTTCTTCGTATACGGTATCAGGATTGCATGATTTATCAATTTTATTATTTTTACCTTTTCCAATGACTTCAACATTCATGCCCATTGCTTGAGCGAAGCAATATAGTTCCATTACAGCACCAGGTTCATCACCCGCAGAACCTGTATAAATGACACCTGCATCGTCTGCGAGTTTTTTAAGATATGGACCGATGACCACATCAGTCTCTACATTTAACATCACAATATGCTTGTGGTTCGATATGGCTTGTGTAGCAATATATGCACCTACATCAGGTATGCCCGTGCAATCCACTACACATTCAACCAGATTTGCGGTAGAAACAAGTTCTGCATTTTCGGTGGCTATATATTTTCCCGCCTCCATGTAGCGGTTCGCCTCTCCCAATGTGTTTGCAATAGCAACATCATCCTCCGCCACCCCTGCGTACTTGAAGGCATTAAGGACATTTTCTATATGCAAGGCAGAGACTATGGCTGGCGTTATGCCCTTCATCAATACCATTTGGGATACCATGCCGCGCCCCATCTGCCCCGCGCCCACAATACCAGTTCGTATAGGTTTGCCATCCGCTTGTCTTTTGAGCAATTTTGTGTTCATGTTAAGCATAATTCGCTCCTTACACAACAGGCGAGCCGCGTTCGTCAAGCTCCCTGATGGACAATACACGCAATGTCAAAAGTCCAGCATTATAGTCAAAATCCAAAGACCCAAAAACTTCTACCCATGCATCATCTGCAAAAGGCTCAAAATCACCCAAATCAACTACAAGACCAATGGGTTCTTCGCCGCAACAACCAATGGTGTAGCGATACACCAAATGAAAGTCACGACCATCGAAATTGGTAGTAAAAAACATTCCTTCAAATTGCAAATTGCGACCCATGTACAACTGTTGGTTTAGCATAATTTCCATAAATTGATTGACGAAGAACCTCTCTCCAATAACAATTACGCCTTGACCGCTAGATCGTGCTGGCTCAGCAGCAGTTTGGGTAGACACTTCGCCTTGCAAGAGAGTACCCATGTCATGAACAGTTTCGTCATTCCCAATCTCTGTTCCGCCATCCTCCGCTCCAGAGCAAGCAGTCATAGCAAAAACTACCATAATTGATATCGCAGATATCACAAGAATTTTTTTCACCGTATTACACCTCCACGTTTCACAAATCCAACTACGCTAAATACAATAAACACAACTAAATTAACACCCACCACGCTTGCGCCTGGTGGTAAATCCATAATTACAAATGAAAACAACATGCCTATAAAGAAACATGTAACACCTACAATAGCCGCAACAACAACAACCGAAAGAAACCGCTTGCATACACGCATGGCACTAAGAGCAGGAAAAAGAGTCAGGCTGGCTATAAGCAGCGCACCCATCATCTGCATACCAAGCACAACTGTTACAGCAGTTAGAATTGCTAGCAGACTTTTGTAAATTCCGACTTTTACGCCCGTTGCTTTCGCAAAGTCCTCGTCATATGTCACCGCAAATAGTTGCTTGTAAAACAGTACAAACACCCCAAGAACCACAATGCTTAGCGCGATACTAAGGTACATGTCCGCTTGTGTCATAGCCAATATGCTACCAAACATTACATTACAGATATGTAAAGTAAGCCCTGTTGTTAAACTAACTACGATAACACCAATTGCAAGACCACTTGTGGATATAAGGGCTACCGCACTATCCCCTTTGATTTTGCTACTTTCGCTAAGCCTAAGAAGGATAAATGCCGTAATAACAACCACAGGCAAAGAAACCGCAAGGGGTGCCAAGTCCACAACGCCAGCAATAGCCATAGCTGCAAAACCCACATGACTAAGCCCTGTACCTATCATGGCGTAACGCTTTAGCACCAAGTTTACCCCAAGCAAAGCCGCGCATAATGACACCAAAAGACCAACCACCAAGGCGCGTACCATAAATGTAAAGGAGAGCATACTAACAATTGTATCAAATATTGCTACCATTGTCTACACCTCCTTTTAAAAACATTCTACCTTCCTCTGTTTGAATATAATCGTTGGTTGTACCGAAAAATATCTGCCTGTTTTGTAAATGCAATATATGACTGGCGTATTTCACAGCGGCCTGCATATCATGCGAAATCATTATCATTGTGATGCCAGTATCCTTGGAAAGAGATTTTATTGTGGCGTATAGCTCTTCTGTTACTAGAGGGTCTAGCCCTGCCGCTGGTTCGTCTAAAAGCAGAGCCTTTTTTGTGGCGCATAACGCGCGAGCTAGTAGCACTCGCTGTTGTTGACCCCCAGAAAGTTCACGAAAAGATTTTTTGCGCAATGGCAAAACACCCAGTTTTTCCATATTATCTAGCGCGACCTGCTTATCCTGCTTAGAATAAAAAGGCAAAATACCACGGCTGCTTAGGCGACCAGAAATAACCACCTCGTACACACTAGCCGGAAAGTCCTTTTGTGAGGAGTTTTGTTGAGGAAGATAACCTATTTGCGTAGATTTAAACCCTTCGCCCATAACAATTTCACCAGACCTCGGGCGCATCAGCCCCAAAATACCTTTCATCAAGGTAGATTTTCCAGAGCCATTTTCGCCTACAATACAAAGGTAATTGCCCTGATGCACTTCAAAATTCAATCCATGAACAACTGTGCGATTGTCATATGCAAAAGAGATATCGCGGCAAGTTATTAGAGGGTTGTCGCTCATGCTAGTTCAACCCCTCTCTTAAATTTTCAACATTGCGCCACATTAAGTCAAGATAAGTAATGCCTGCGGCGAAATCCGCATGGCTTACATTATGAGCAGAATGCAGCTCTATCAATCTCGCGCCTGTATCTTCCGCAATAGTATTTGCGATGGCGAGATTAGAAAATTCTATGTGAAATACAACTGGTATATTTTCTTCACGCATTTTTTCTATTAAGAATGCAATGGTAGCAGGACTTGCTTGGGTTTCGGCGGAACAGCCAGAAAATGCAGCATAGTATCTTAAACCATAGGTATCTACAAGATATCTAAAAGGAAATCTATCACCAAAAATAACGATATCGCGTTCACCTTGCGCCACAACCTCCGCAAAAGCAGCATCCAACTCTTGTAACTGTGCTATATAAACCGCCGCATTTTCGCGGAAGAACTCTTTGTTCTCAGGGTTCATTTCCGACAAGACATCTGTTAAAGCTTGAACAATTAAAATAGCATTACGAGGGCTGGTCCATACATGTTCATCATATTCTTTGCTATGGTCATGATGATGGTCGTGGTCGTGACTATCATGATGGTTCTCATCGCCATGATGATGGTGTTCGTCATGGTCATGGTCGTCGTGATGGTGATGGTCATGACTATGACCGTGGTCATGATAAACTTCCATGCCCTCAATAACCTCTTGATGCACAGCATCTACTAAGTCTATCAATGCCACTGTGCGCATATCTTGCCTATCTATTGAAGCTAGTATAGGATACACCCAAGTGTCGCCATGCCCTCCAACATATATAAGCAAATCCGCATCATTTATATCTATAATATTGCGTGGTGTTGGCTCGAAGCCATGGCTTTCCATCCCAGGAGAAATTAGCATACCAAGCTCCACTCGGTCTCCTGCTATTTGACGCACAAAATCATATTGAGGGAAAATAGTAGCTATAACACGGATTGTTGCTGCATCATCTGATGCCTCTTGTGTATAGGTTTCGTTGGATTCCTGCCCGCATCCAGCCAAAGCTAGACTAGCAAGAATCAAAATTACAATAAAAAATGGTGTAAATCGTCTCATATTTTAAATTCCTTTCGTTTTAGTGATTGTGGTCATCATCGTGTTCATCATGATGGTGTTCATCATGGTCATGACTGTAATGTTGATGCGAATGACTATGACTATGCGCATGGTTGTGGTCATGTAATGTTATATCAATAAAAAGCATTAACAATATGCCCAAAAATACACCTATCACAGTTGTATATGGGCTTTTCTTTCTGTTTTTATTGCTTTCGGGTATGAGTTCATGTATGGCAACCCAAATCATTGCACCACCAGCGAAAGCCATAGCATATGGCAATAGCATATCTACACTAACCGCCAATACAAAGCCGAGAACGCCCATTAAAAACCCAAATAATCCTGAAATCTGCCCAAGCATAAAGCTTTTTGGTTTTGGCATACCGTCTTTTTGGAAAGCGACCGAAATGGCTGTACCTTCAGGGACTTTGTGCAAGCCTATAGCTACAACAATTGGCAAAAATATCAAGATATCTTCAAAATAGAAATGGCTTCCAAGCGAGCCAAGCAATATACCAAGAGCCAAGCCTTCTGGAATGCTGTGTGCCGAAAGCGCACCAATTAGCATCCAACCTTGCTTATAGCGTATATCGCCGTTTTCTGACTTTTTTGATTTCATGCGACTCACATACTTGTCCAGCAAAAATGTGCATAGAAAACCAAAGGCAAAGGCACCTGGTACAACAATCCAAGCAGGAAGCGATGAGTATATCTCGGCACTATGTATTGCAGGGTGAAGAAGTTCTACAAAAACCACTATTAGTATAACACCAGCCGCAAATCCTAATATCAAATTGGTCAATTTACCGCTTTCTTTTTTAACAAAAACAACTAAAGCCGCACCTACAGCAGCAGCCAGCCATGTACCTATGGCAAGCACAATTAAAACCATCATTATTTCATTCATCGGAATTTTCGCCCTCCAGCTTTCGCAATGTATTGGTTACTGTATCTTTGGATATCGAAAGCATACGCCCTATAGCGCGTGCGCCTTTGCCGTCTGCTTTCAAATCCATGATATGACTTTTGATTCGTGGGTCACATGCCTTATAGGCATAATCTTGCCTAAAGGTAGTGCGGCCGCAGTCATCATTGTTGCATCTGTAAATTTGCTTACCTTGCCTTTTGCCAAATTTGCGTATCTCATCCCCATCGCAGGATGGACATTGGATTTGGGTTGCAATGTCTGATGCTTCAGCTATTTTTGAACTGCTTTCTTGTTCAAAAACATAGTCTAGCTTGAAACCAAGCGGCGAGCATCCACCGCTATTACATACAAAGAGCTGCTTTTCTTCATTGCCATGTTTTTTTACATCGTCGCCTTGGCAAGAAGGGCAGCGAAGTTTAATCATCACTGTATGAATCACATCCTTTCATATAACCTACCATACCAATAGGATTATAACACAAATATATTACGATTGCAACCTTTTTATGACACAATTATCCTAAAATGTTTGCACATGCAAAAAATCTCCCTAGATGCACTAGGGAGATTAATACAGTCATATTTACAATTATTTACACTGGATACACACAAATAACAGATTTTACTTCACAGATTGCTTGAACATCCATAAATGTTTTTCAAAAGTAGCGACGGTCTCAATAAACATATCGGCCGTCGCCATATCTCTTTGACCCTCAGCTATCTCTATGCCTTCTTTTAACGCAACCGCCACATGAGAATAATCTTTAATAAGTGTTTCAAAAATAGAATTTGGCGTAACTTCTTTGCCCTCTTCAGAGATTTTGGATAATGCGAGGTATTCCTTCATTGTAGATGCTGGAGCACCACCTATAGAGAGCAGCCTTTCGGCATATTCATCAAATAGTGCAGTTAGCTCATCATACAGCTCTTCAAATTTTTCGTGAAGAGGATAGAAGCTACCACCTTCTACATACCAATGGAAGCGATGAAGCTTAAAATACATAATCCCGAAGTCTGCAATTCTCTCATTTAAAAAATTGTGCAATGTCATTTTTGTTTCCCCTTTCGTGTTCCAAATTTAACTTCTAACGATAGTATACACTAATTGATAATCATTGTCAATAGTAAATTTATATTTTTAAGAACTTTATATTAGTGCAGAAAACAATAATGAATTTTACTATCAAAGACAGCACTTATCGGGGTTATGGCTAGGTTGTGTGTGTCTATGAATTCGTTTAGCTGTCTTACAGCTATTTGAGTTTGTGTTATGTATGTAGAGCGCAAAGAGTCTGGGGTGCTAGGTGCAAAAGCTAGGTAAAATAGACCAGGTATGGCTTCATAGTCGGTCGGAAGAGTTCCTTCCGTTCTTAGAAAGCGAGCCAATCCGCGTGCCCTCTGCAGGTCAGCAAAACTTACCATATGACCTAGATGCATATCCCACAAAGCACCGTATGCAGAATCTGATGTAAACGCAGCATCCCAAAAAGCCTCATAACCTGCCAAGGATAGCAAAACACGGTCAAAAGAGCTATCGCGCTCCCAATTTCCTGGGCGCAAAGGTTCGTCAAAACCCATATACAGCTCTTCAAATAAATGAGCTAAGGATTCGCCTAATCCAAGCACATGTCCAACTTCATGAATAGCCGTACGAGCAAATCTATCACCGAAAATAAAACTATAGCCCCAAAGGTCGCTCCATTCACGTGTGGCACCAATAAAGATAATGCTGTCGCGGTGATTATAGAAACCAGCATATGGATAATATGCCCTCACAAAATCAAAATAATCACCATTCCAATACCATCTGTTGCGCAATGTAGAAAAATAAAAATCTACATTGTTCAGTAGAATATCCAGATATGCACTGTTAAACGGAAGGGTGCGTGTGAAAGCATCATTTTGAAAAGCGTGTAAGAAAGTGGTACTAAAATTCGAAGAAACCATTAAATCATGAGGTGATAGTTCTGGCACAACCCAATTCCATGGAAAAGGGTTATCAAAATGCGGTGCTTCTTGGTCATAAAAGACCATTAAAGCATCTCGCAATGCAAAGTTTGTACCAGTTTCTTGCCTGTTTTGATTAATAAATTGCGGCGTATTCCAAGCTGCCGTGGCTGTGGTGGGCGGTAAAGGTGCGCGTAAACCCCGTTGCGCAAGCTCTTGATGTACAAGAGTGTCTGTCATCAGAAGAAAGATTCCACCAATACTTCTGTAGACATTTCCATGAGCATCAATAAAAAAATCGCTTCTTAAAGCATCCTCTTCGGCAGATGTGATGTTATATGCTGATAATGAGGTGCTATAGCCGCCAAAAGCTACCAAAGCACATAAAATGAGCATCACAAATCTACCAGAAATTTTTTGCAAGTCCCTTTGCAAAATTATCCCTCCTAGATAAGTTTTCCTGCTAAAAATTATAACATAGTTGGAAATCGGTGGCAAGTTAATTTGCAGAAATTATTTTAGTTGAAAAATGGGAATTATTGTGATATATTGTTAGTGTAACATCATCATTCTTAAAGGAGCGACACAATTTATGAAGAAAAAATTTTTAACTTTTGTAATAACTGCATTTTCCATAATTGCGATGACCATGAATATTGCTATGGCAAGCGAATTAAGAGTGCAACTTGACGGAGAATATGTGGAGATTGACCCTGCGCCAATTATAGTAGATGGTCGCACTTTATTACCAGCTCGCGCTATAGTCGAGATGCTTGGCGGCGATGTAGGGTGGGATAATGACTTGCGCCAGGTGCATATATATCACGGTGATACACATGTCTTGCTAACCATAGGTAGCCCCATTGCTTACATTAATGGCAATGCTGTACCGTTAGATGTTCCACCGCAAATTATTGACGATAGAACCAAGATTCCACTGCGCTTTGTGGCGGAAAGTCTAGGTGTAGAAGTTGACTTTGCATATGGAACGATATACATAATATCACAACAAGTAGCCATAGATACGAGCAATTTGGTGACGGGCATAGATTTTGTGCTACATGATGAAAATGTGATAACTGTACTTTTTACCCCTGTTGTGCGCCGCAATGCTGAAGCCGAGGTATTTTTCTATGGTGAGCCAGAGACAGAATGGCATTTGAGTATACGTTATGCAACTGGATACGGTTTAGCTGCTGGTCTTGGTGAGCAAATGGCAGATGAGACAGGTTATGTGGTATGGAGATGGCGCATAGGTGCAAATACCACCATAGGCGATTGGCCAGTAACCATCACAGGAAATGGTCACCATATGACTTTTTATATCAGCGTAGTTGAATAATTCTTGTATTTTGTTATAATTGTGTAAAAAAGCGTTGGCATAGGGAAAATTATGTGATATAATGATATTAATTGTGAATTAATTATGAAGGAGGAATGCGAGGTGACATATACGATAGGCGATGCTGTGGTATATCCCATGCATGGAGCTGGAATCATAGAAGATTTCGAAGAAAAATACATCGATGGTATATGTCGCAGTTACTGCATTTTGCGCATTCCCATCGGTGATTTAACCATTATGATTGATGCTTCTGCCATGGAGAATGTAAGATTACGTAAAGTGATGCCAAGTTGCGACATTGCTAGAGTAATGGATGATGCGGTAAAGATGCCAGCGCAATCGGCAGGAGATAATTGGAATAAAAGATACAAAGACAATATGGAAAAAATCAAATCTGGCTTACTTCTTGATGCTGCCGTGGTCTTTCGCAGCCTCTATTTCAGAGAACAACAGCGAGGGTTATCATCCGCTGAGAAAAAGATGCTCTCTAATGTTAAAAAAATTATGCTAAGTGAAATCATGTTATCATATGATGTTGAAAAACCTGAAGCAGAGGAAATTCTAGAAAAATCTATGGCTGTATAATGAAAGCTCTTTGCATGGCGACCTACTTACAGGTCGCCTTTTCTATTACAAAACAAGTTCTGCAATAGTCTCCACTTTTGTCGTCATAGGGAACATATCAACGGGTTGAACACCTTTTAAGGTATACCCACCATCAATTAAAATTTTAATATCTCTTGCTAAAGTTGCTGGGTCGCAAGATATATAGATAACTTTTGGTATGCGATTGGTAATTACAGCATCCAACAGAACCCTATCGCAACCTTTTCTTGGAGGGTCAAGAAATATTGTGGTAGGCATTATACCACTTGAAAGCATTTTAGGAATCTCTACCTCTGCGTAGCCGCATAGAAAAGATGCATTTTTAACATCATTGAGTTCGGCATTTTCTCTAGCATCATTTATGGCAGAAGATACAACATCAACCCCTATGACTTGTTTTGCATATTTTGCAACATAAAGCGACACACTGCCTACTCCACAATGAGCATCTATCACCACTCCCCTACCATCAAGTTCAGCTTTTTGTAGCGCAATGTCATATAATGTTTTGGTTTGCGTAGGGTTTACTTGGAAAAACGATGGAGCAGTAAGCATAAATTTAAGCTCACCAATATGCTCAATTATATACCCTAATCCATATATCGTTTCATAATCATCAAAATCCGAAGGTGCATCACCTTTGCTTGTGTGCTTTCTAATTACAATGGTTGTCGCACCCACCGACGATAGTGTTCTTACTAGCTCATCCTTGTATTGCGTTTTTTTAGCATTAATTGCAATAATAACCATAATGTCATTAGTGGAGAAGCTTGGTCTGATCATTATATTACGCACTAGGCCACTATGGGTTGTCTCATCATACGCTGAAAGCCCTGTGTTGTTCAAAAATTGCCTAAAAGCTGTCAAGATAGCAACATGTGCAGGATGTTGTATTATGCACTCGGTCACAGGCACTATATTATGGCTACGTGCCTCGAACATCCCAATCTCAAAACCATATGCATTGCCGGAAGTCACAACAGGGAAAGCCCCTTTATTGCGATATTTCAGAGGGGTGTCCATACCAATTGTATCTCCAACAGGCGGATATTTTATCCCGCCGATTTTAGCCAGAGCATCTATAGCAATTTGTTTTTTAAAGCCAAGTTGCGCATCATAATCGCAATGGAGCAATTGGCAGCCACCACAGCGACCAAAATGCTTGCAAGCTACATCTACATCATCAATTCTGTGTGGCGATGGTTGCAATATATTCAAAATCTTCCCATAACCATAATGTTTTTTCGCTTTAACAATTTTTATGAGCAACTCATCTTCTGGCAAACCCCCATTTACCAGCACTACATAACTACCCAACCGCCCAACACCAAATCCTTTTGTGCTTATGGACGATATTTTCACTATAACTTCAGAATTTTTCATATCCGCATCCTTTTTAAACGAAATACTGCCTTGGAGCATTAATACAAACTATATCATAAATGCGCGCCCTTTGCAAACCTATATTCTTTGATAAAGATACCATTTCTATTTTTGTAAAATTTTTTTGAAAAAAGGCTTGCATAATATAAAATATTGTGGTATGATATCAAAAGTTGAGTGCGCATAGCTCAGCTGGACAGAGCGTCTGACTACGGATCAGAAGGTCAGGAGTTCGAATCTTCTTGCGCACGGGCTGCAAATCCCATTAGCTTATGTTGGTGGGATTTTTTGTTGCGTTTGCTACTCTATTGAAATTCTGTCATATGCTTCCAATATCGCTTAGGCATGTTACCCATCCTTAATTTCGGATTTATCCTTCCCTCTATAGCTATCGTGTCATAAAATCGTTTCCATAATGCTCTATATTTCTCCTCTTCCGTGCTTGTTTCAGGCAGCTCCAAATGCTCCAAAGGAAATAACTTACTCTCTCCATTTTGATAAAAAAATGCGTATTTATGACTTTTATCATAAATCAAAAACTGCTCACTAGGAAATCTGTCGCAAAAATGCGGAGCTGTTATGGGCAATACAAAATTTTTTGGCTCAATAATAGCAACCAAAGCTCCATTGTATTCAGAAAAGCGCAAAAACTCCTTGTAAAAATGACCTTCTCTTTGAACTCCTTGCGATATTTTGATAATGGGGTATACCGCATCATGTGCCAGCATGTCAGTGATTGATGAGCCAACTTTGTAACCTGTCCGCAAAAAACTCAGTATGATTAATTCGCGGCCTATATCTTGGGAAAGATAACACAGACGAACTAATTTTAGTGCTTCTGGTGAAATTTTTTGTTTAATGGAATCCTCCACACGCCCTGCAACTGTATCATCTGTCTCAATTTCCTTTACAGAAAACAATGTTTCTTGCTCTTGGCTATAATCAAAAATCGCAAAGGGCATTTCTTTCTGATAATAACTTTCATAGATACAACACAAAAGCCCAGCGAAAGAGCCGTCATATAAATATGCTATATCTGTCCTGTAGGGCATTGAATCAAATCCTCTCTAGTGCTTTCGACATTGTCAAATAGTGATATTTGTTGCATGGATTGTGTCATCTCCCAGCTCTGTTTGGATAAAAGCCCATACAAGACAGCATCGGGGCTATTAGGAATCCATGTAGATGTTTTTCCTTGGCAAGTAATGAAATATTGCGCCCTCTTCAAAACAACGCCCATTTTTTTCAAATCATGAAAATCTAGTCGACTCATACGTCTTGCTCTAACTATTTTTTTAGCACTTATAACACCTATACCAGGTATGCGAAGCAAAGTCTCATATGGTGCGCTATTTATCTCTATAGGAAAATAGTCATAATTATTTAAGGCCCAATTGCATTTTGGGTCTATTAGAGGATTGAGATTTGGGTTATTTTCATCCAAAATCTCCGCGGCATCAAATTCATAAAAACGCAAAAGCCAGTCTGCTTGATAAAGTCTATGCTCACGCAAAAGTTGCGGCTTGGCATCTAGTGCAGGCAGGTTGCTACCTTCCAAAACAGGCATATAGGCGGAATAAAAGACCCTCTTTAGCTCATATTTCTTGTAGAGAGCAGCAGACAAATTTATAATCTGATAGTCCGTCTCTGGTGATGCTCCTACAATCATCTGGGTGCTTTGACCTGCTGGCACAAAGCTGGGTGCATGGCGATATTTTACCAAATCTGTTTTGTTTTCTTGTATGCCCGTTTTAATTTTGCCCATTGGCAACAAAATGCTGTCACGAGTTTTATCGGGTGCTAGCAATTTTAGGCTATTATTAGAGGGTAACTCCAAATTAATGCTCATGCGGTCAGCTAGGAGGCCTAGTGCGTTAAGTAATCTATCATCCGCCCCTGGTATTGCCTTAACATGGATATACCCACGAAAACGGTATTCATTACGAATCAAGGATAGCACTTCAATCATCTGTTCGCAGGTGTAGTCTGGATTTTGTACAACCGCCGAACTAAGAAATAGTCCCTCAATATAGTTTCTTCTATAAAACTGTATCATAAGTTCTGCTAGTTCACGAGGTTCAAAGGTTGCTCGCTCTACATCATTTGTTCTTCTGTTGACGCAATATCTACAATCATAAACACAGGCATTGCTAAGAAGCACTTTGAGGAGCGCGATACATCTGCCGTCAGCAGAAAAACTGTGGCATATCCCACAAGCAAGAGCATTGCCAATAGAACCCACTTCACCCTTGCGGTCTACGCCACTAGAGGTACAGGCTACATCATATTTTGCGGCATCAGATAAAATTGTGAGTTTTTCTAGAGTATCCATATTTTGCTCTTTCCTAAAAATTTACTTTGCAGTAAGGCAGGGTTTTTTATATTGTACCCCCGTTGAATCATGCTGAATAGTTTAAAACCCAATAATTGTTGGGGCAGATAAAGCTCTTTGGCAGCAGAAAAATAGTCTCTATCTGGATTTGAAATAACATCCAAGACTTGCTCATCCGATACCAAAAAATCAGCAAGAAAGCTATTTGCCTCAAATTCAAGCTTCCCAGAATTATCATAAATGCTAAAATCCCGCAAAACGCAAGCAGGAGATTGGATTATATCCTGCTTATGAAGAACAAGATGCGCCGCTTCGTGTCCAGCAATTATCTTTTTATCATGTTCGTGCAACTTTCCGTTAATAACACAATAAGATATACCATTCATGATAGTCGCAAAACCCTTGAGACCATCTTCGTCAAAATCATAGGAAAATCTTGTAATTGCTCCTATGGCATCCAGCAATTCATAGGGGTTTCGGGTATTGTATTTTTGTACAAATTGGTCAGCTCGGCTATATTTTGTATCCATACTATGCATCCTTGGCACTGGTTCTCTCCATGGAATCAAGGAAGATAGCCTGCATTTCGCGTTGAAAAGCTATTTTATCTTTTTCAGAAAGCTCTCCTCCAGCGAATAAAGCTGAGGTTTCTTGTAAGAGTATCTCCGCTTTATTAAACCCTTCCTTGCCAAAACGTTCCGCCGCGACCGTCAGAAACATCTCGTCTTCCGCTAAAAAATAATTTATATCAACATCGAAATACTCTGCTAGCCTAGTATATACTTCGCGATTTTTGGGATAAGAAACGCCGCCTTCATAATTGGCGATAGAGCCTCTGGTTACGCCTACAGCCTCAGCAAGTTTCTCTTGTGAAACGCCCACCCTCTCTCTCATCAATCTTAATTTCTGTTTGAATTTCATAGGCTTACCTCCTATCAACAATATTGTTTATACAAAATTATATCATTGTATAATTAACTTGTCAATAGAAAATTACTTCAAAAACAAAATCGGCACAGCATTGGCCGCACCGATTTTTTGGTAAACTTTCTTCGGAAAACGCGATGCGCCTCCCTTTGCAAACAAAGTCTTGTCTCTCAAACAAGATATGCTCCCTTGTATCTAAGTTTTCTTAGAAACAGGTTGCTACTATTATTTTCATGTTGTGTTTCTTTTATACACTTTTCTTTTAACACTATAGTTATCTAGTCGTCGAGCGGGCTGTTGTAGTTGTGCGATTCACTGTTGTGCCAGCCGTTCTATTTGTCGTTTGAGCTGTGTTTCTGTTTTGTGTTGCGATATTTGCACCATCAAAAGCCAAGTTATCACTTGTTAAATACCCATCTCTGGCAACTTGCTGTGTGCCTACTCTTGTCTGACGTGCATTCTGAGCCATATTACGACCATTTTGGTTTAGATGGTGTATATTTTGACCATCTAGCGTAACATTGCCATTTTGAGCAATTTGATTTCTGTTATTATGCGTCAAATTGTAACCGTTTTGGTTAATGTGGTGAGCAGTCCCTGCATTGCCTGTGTTGTCCATATTATTATTTACTAGCGCACGACCATTGGTTCTATTTGTAGGATTTTGATGATTTTGCGTTGTGGTGTTTGCTACATTATGCCTAGGTTGATTCTTGTTGTTAGCGGCATCAAGGTTGTTAGCTTGTACATTATCGCGGTATACGGTGTTTTGGAAGTTATTGTAATTACGATATGCACCATGATTCACATTGCTTGCGTTATTGGTCAAAGCACGACCATCTGTGCCTCTTGCCGTAACCATACCATTTGGTGTGCCATCATAAAGATGACCATCATTGTTTACATTTACACCATTATGGATACGCCCTGAGTTTACATGACCTTGAACATTATGAACACGACCTGTAGCGCGGCCAGTTGTTCCTGTCAAATTAGTGCCTGTACGCGCTGTATATCTAGTGTTGTGAAGTGCATTACCCAAACGATTTCCCACATGACCGCGCGTACCAGTGTTTGTATGAGCATTACCGATATTATTGTTCATAGAACGACCCGTGGCACTTGTAGCACCTATGCCTGTATGATTTCCTATAGTGCTATGATTTCTAGCAGTAGTTGTGTAATTTCTGCCAATATTGCGATTTACATTGGTGCTGCGAGTTACATTGTGGTTTGTGCGGTTTAAACCATATGCATTGTTAGCCATATTGCCTGTACCACAAGCCGTTGTACCAAGAAGCAGAGCCATAGCCGCCGCACCTAACATTATACGAAATTTCATAATAAATCTCCCCCTAGATTATAATATGATATTTTGCGAGAGACTTCGGGTTCTATGCTTAAATATGCATGGAATCTGAATTCTCGCGCTCTATTATCTTGCACAAAACTAGGTTCAAAATACTGTGTCGTTTTTGGATACGGAGGCAAAAATTCTTATTGAACTTTGTCTCGTTTTGGTGCATAATAGAGTTAGGATAACCGAAAATGCTATTTGAAAGGTGCGACTATTTATGGAATTTTTTAGAGAAAGCGGCATACTTGCCCATATAACATCACTATATACAAAGTTTGGCATAGGAGACCTTGGTCGTGCTGCCTACGATTTTATTGATTTTCTTAAAAAAGGGGGGCAAAGAATATGGCAAATTTTGCCTATTGGTCCCACATCTTTTGGTGATTCACCATATCAGAGCTTCTCTACCTTTGCAGGTAACCCTCTTCTTATTTGTCCAGAAAAGTTAGTGGATTGGGGGCTTTTAACGCAAGCGGATATAGAGCTAGATTATGTATTTCCCGATAATATTGTAGACTATCCTGTGGTTATAGAGTTCAAAAATCGCATGTCGCGCCTAGCTTATGCAAATTTTTCTGCGGGTGCGGACAAAAATTTGAGCAAAGCATATCATAATTTCGTAAAGGACAATTCATTTTGGTTAGCAGACTATAGCCTATTTGTCGCTTTGAAAAATCACTTCATTAATAAGCGCATAGGAGAATTTGAAACCGAAGAATATAATTATTTTGCCCGAAAAAATAAAAAAACTTTGACAAAAAATCAGATAGATGACTATTATTATGGTGCTGTATGGCCTTCTTGGCCAGAGGATATAGCTACGGCAAAAGTAGAAGCAATAATGCATTGGCAAAACCTGCTATCAGATGAAATAGAATATAATAATTTCTTGCAATTTATTTTCTTTAAGCAATTTGCAGAGTTAAAACAGTATGCTGCAAAACAAGGTATAAAATTGGTGGGGGATATACCCATCTTTGTAGCATATGACAGTGCGGACTGCTGGGCGCATAAAGACTTGTTTATGTTAGATAGCAAAGGAACACCCACGAGTGTTGCTGGTGTGCCGCCCGATTATTTTAGCGAAGACGGGCAATTATGGGGCAATCCATTATATGACTGGGGGGCTCATAAAAAAAATGGCTATACATGGTGGCTTTCTCGCATATCTTGGGCGTTAAAGTGTTGCGATATTTTGCGCATAGACCATTTCCGTGGTTTTGAAAGCTATTGGTCCGTGCCATATGGTGCAAAAACAGCAAAAAAAGGCAAGTGGTTGACAGGTCCAGGAAAAGATTTCTTTGATGTTATAAAGAAAAGATTGGGGGATTTGCCTATAGTAGCTGAAGACCTAGGCATTATTACACCCGCTGTAGAAAAACTGCGCGATGACCTGAATCTGCCTGGTATGAAAGTGTTGCAATTTGGTTTTGATGCTGGAAAAAACAACAATCATTTGCCGCATAATTATACAACCAGCAATATTGTTGTGTTTACAGGTACGCATGACAATGATACCTCTGCTGGTTGGTATGCTGATGCAGATGAAGATATTCGTGACCAATTCCGTCGCTATCTTAATGTTGATGGTTCTGAAGCTGCATGGGATTTGATACGGCTTGCCATGCTTTCCACGGCAAATATAGCAATAGCACCAATACAAGATATACTGAATTTGGACTCATACTATCGAATGAATACACCTGGTATAGCTAGCGGAAACTGGCAGTTCAGGTTGCGTGAAGACCATTTACAAGACCAACATGCCGAAAGATTGCTATATTTAAGCAAATTATCTGATAGAAATCTGTAGAAAATTCGTCGGGCCAAAAGGGTAACGATGCAAAATGGCGTGGCACATTCATTGTGCCACGCCATTTTGCATATTTAAGGTGTTTCTTATTTTAAGTTAAAGAACGCATCATCACCAGGATAATGTGCTACATTTTCTAGCTCTTCTTCTATTCTTAGAAGTTGATTGTACTTCGCGACACGGTCAGAGCGCGCTGGTGCTCCTGTTTTGATTTGCCCTGCATTTACAGCAACAGCAATGTCTGCTATGATGGCATCCTCTGTCTCACCAGAGCGATGAGAGATTACGCATGTCATATTGTTGCGGTTAGCAAGCTCTATAGCATCAAAAGTTTCTGTCAAAGTGCCGATTTGGTTTACTTTGATAAGGATAGAATTGCCAGCACCCATATCTATGCCTCTCTGTAAACGCTCTGTATTTGTAACAAAAAGGTCATCGCCCACTATTTGTACGCGGTCGCCAAGACGCTCTGTAAGCAGTTTCCAACCATCCCAATCATCCTCGTCCAAGCCATCTTCAATAGATACGATTGGATACTTGTCCACCAAACGCTCCCAAAGGTCAACCATTTCTTCAGAACTACGAATGATTTCTTTGCCAAGCATTTTGGATTCGCCTTCAAAATGATATTTGCCATCTGCCTTGCTGAAAAGCTCTGTCGCAGCGGCATCAAAAGCAATTTTGATATCATTGCCTGGCTTATAGCCAGCTAGTTCCGTAGCTTCTATGATAAGGTCAAGCACCTCGTCTGGCGTAGCCAAATCTGGTGCAAAGCCGCCCTCATCACCAACAGCCGTAGAGAGACCACGCTCTTTAAGCACTTTTTTAAGTTTGTGGTAAATTTCCGCACACATACGTAAAGATTCAGCAAATGTAGCCGCACCAACAGGCATAATCATAAACTCTTGAAAATCCACGGTATTGTCGGCATGTTTGCCGCCATTTAGAATGTTCATCATAGGCACTGGTAAATGCTTGCTGTTAAAGCCACCTAGATACTGATAAAGCGGCATACCAAGAGCCTCAGAAGCCGCCTTTGCTACAGCCATAGATACGCCAAGTATCGCATTTGCGCCAAGCTTCGCTTTGTTTGGCGTACCATCAAGGGCTATCATTTTTTTGTCAATGCTAACTTGGTCGAGTGCATTAAGACCAATGATTTCGTTAGCAATCTTGTCGTTTACATTCTTCACAGCTTTTTGCACGCCAAGACCTAGGTAGCGGTCTCCGCCATCACGTAGCTCTACAGCCTCAAAAGCACCAGTAGATGCGCCAGATGGCACAGCAGCACGACCAATAAAGTCGCCAGCAGGACCCTTTACAACCACTTCAACCTCAACAGTTGGGTTGCCGCGGCTATCCATAATTTCTCTTGCCATCACATCTACAATTTCAATAAAACCCTTCATTACTTACCTACCCCTTCCAATTTATAATTATTATTTATTAATATATTCTAAAAACTCGCGTAGATAAGGATACCATTCCGATACTGTAACAAATGTAACCTCGCTAACCATTTGCTTAATTTGTTCTGTGCTAACCCATATAGCTTCACAGATTTCGTCTGTTTGCAAAACCAAATCGAATATATCGAAATCCTGCCTAAATGGCCAAATATCAACGAACATATGACCTTCATCAGCTATGCGCCGCAAGGTAATTCTTTTAAAAAAACTCTGCATTATCGGAATTTAGGTCAACGCCGATTTCCTCTTTTGCCTCCCCGAGAGCAGACGTTATGCTATCATTCACAGTTAGGAAATATTTGTCAACAGACAGGTTGTTGCCGCACTCATGCAGGTATCCAGTTTTGTTTCCATTTTTGTCTAAAATATCCCAAAGTTCAGCCATTTTAGTTATTTATTCTTCCGTATCACTTTTTAACAGGGTCATAATCATATCTTTTGTTTTTTCGATGCGATAGTTAATTTTTTCAAGCTCTCTTTCACATTCTTCAAGCTCTGCTTCAAATTCAGCCAAAGCATCCTCATGTTCGATTATGGCATTTTCAAGCAAGGCTATCCGCATACCGTTTTTGCCAGAATCAAAACTATCATCATACACTATTGCTTTTATAGCATCAATTTCTGCTCGCAAGGCATCTATGCCATCTTGTAGCTTATACAATTTGACCCTTCCCTTGTCAAGCTTTTCCTCAACATCTTTAGCAATTGAAACATTTTCAAGTTGCATAGTGACAACTTGTTTAATTTTCTTTACAATTCCCTCGTTCAACTTTGAGTTTTTAACAGTGTTGCAAAACACGATGAGGTCATATATTTCGTCCATCGCATTCGGATAAATAAAGCACGGGAAATCTGATTCTAATTCTCGCACAAAGGACTTGCGAATCTGTGGCATATAAGCACCTCTACCCTACTGATAATTAACAATTTTATCAAAATCAGCCTTGATGCTAGCACCACCAACAAGCCCACCATCTATATTTGGCTGACCAAAAAGCTCCGCGGCATTATCTGCCGTAACGCTTCCGCCGTATTGGATGCGGATTTTATCAGCCGTAGCTTGACCATAAATCTCCGCGATAACTTGACGCACAGCTGCGCAAGCCTCCTCCGCCTGTGCCGCAGTGGCGGTAACGCCTGTGCCGATAGCCCAGATGGGCTCATAAGCAATAACGATTTTTTCCGCATCGCTTGCAGGAATGCCATTAAAACCTATTTTAACCTGCATGCGCACATGTTCAATAGTTATGCCCAGCTCGCGCTGCTCTAGTGATTCACCTACGCACAGAATTGGTATCAAGTTATGCGCCAAAGCCGCCTTAGCTTTTTTATTCACAGTTTCGTCTGTCTCGCCAAAATATGCACGGCGTTCACTATGACCAATTATAACATATTTCACATCAAAATCTTTTAACATATTCGGTGATATCTCGCCTGTAAACGCTCCAGCATCTTCAAAATGCATATTTTGCGCACCAACAGCTACCGTTGTGCCTTTTACCGAGCTTTTGGCTGGACACAGCACAGTGAATGGTACACAAAACACCACATCCACCTTATCAGAATTGACTTTTTGAGCCATATCAGCCGCAAATTCTAAAGTTTCTGCTTTTGTTTTGTTCATTTTCCAATTGCCTGCTATAATTTTTTTACGCATCTTTTCTCTCGCTTTCTATATTAAGATTATCTATCCTGCACAGCCACCACACCAGGCAATTCCTTGCCTTCCAAAAACTCCAATGAAGCACCGCCACCAGTGGAGATATGCGACATCTTGTCACCAAAGCCAAGCAAATTAACTGCCGCCGCAGAGTCGCCGCCGCCAATGATGGTTGTGCCATCTACTTTCGTCAATGCTCCCGCTACAGCAATTGTACCTTTGGCAAAGTTTTCAAATTCAAAAACGCCCATGGGTCCATTCCACACAACCGTCTTGGCATCTTTTAGCGCATCTGTAAAAAGTTTCTGTGTTTGTTCGCCTATATCAAGCCCCATCCAACCCTCAGGGATTTCGGAGATAGGCACAGTCTTAAATTCGGTATCATTCTTAAATTCTTGAGCAACAACTGTATCTTCAAGCAAAAGTAGGTTCACGCCTTTAGTTTTTGCTTTTTCAATCATTTCTCTTGCATAATCTATACGGTCGGCTTCAAGCAATGAGTTTCCAACGCTGTGACCTTGTGCAGCAGCAAAGGTATATGCCATGCCACCACCAATAATCAGCGTATCTACTTTAGAGAGAAGATTGTCAATAACAGCAATCTTGTCAGATACTTTCGCACCGCCCAAAATAGCGACAAAAGGACGCACAGGAGATTCTACTGCATTACCAAGGAAACTAATTTCTTTTTCCATCAAATAACCAACAGCAGATTCTTCTACAAATTTGGTGACACCAACTGTAGAGCAATGCGCCCTATGCGCGCTACCAAAGGCATCTATAACAAAAATATCGGCAAGTGAAGCAAGGTCTTTGGAGAATGTCTCGATATTTTTCGTTTCTTCAGCGCGAAAACGGGTGTTTTCTAGCAACACTACGTCGCTGTCATTCATATTTGCCACAGCCGCCTTTGCATTGACACCTACCACCTCATCATCCTTAGCAAAATTGACCGCAATACCCAACAGCTCAGAGAGCCTGTTCGCTACAGGAGCAAGCGAAAACTTCGCATCTGATGCTTTTGGCTTGCCTAAGTGCGAGCATAAAATCAATCGCCCTCCATCAGTAATGAGCTTTTTTATGGTGGGCAAAGCCGCAACAATACGCGCATCATCTGTAATTCTCGAGCCATCTAATGGCACATTAAAATCGCAGCGCACAAGAACACGCTTGCCTTTTACCGCAATATCATCAATATTTTTCTTGTTCAAAACTCCCATAATTTTTAAAACTCCCTTCAATTTTATTGCAATATATTTAATTATAGTGTATACTGAGCGAAGGTACATCACTTTATTGTACCACGATAGCCAGTTTTGTACAAGTATAAATTTGGAAAAGTCGAGGTTTCTATGATTAAAGCAGATTATCACACGCATACAAATTTTAGCACAGATGGTCAGGCTACCATGGATGCTATGATAGAGCAAGCCATAAAGCTTGGGCTAAAAGAATATGCCATAACAGACCATATGGATTTTACATACCCAGACCGTAGGATTTTGGGTAATTTTGAAGCATCAGATATGGTGAATGCTATGCAAGCCGCCAAAACAAAATACGAGGGGCGCATAAAAGTGCTGGTCGGCATGGAGATTAGCTTGCGTCCAGATGTGGCAGATATTGCTAGACAAATGGTGAGCGAGCATGAATTTGATTTTATCATAGGCTCTCCACATGATGTAAAAGGTATAGATGTTGGTTGGACACAGTTCCACCATGGACGCACAAAACATGAGGCGCACGCGGCATATTTTGAACATATGCTAGATGTGGTACATACATGCGATTCCTATGATGTTCTTGGTCATTTTGATTATGTGGAAAGGTATGGACCATACACCGATAAGTCTCTACGCTACGATGACCACCGCGAAATTATAGACGAAATACTAAAAATTGTGATATCAAAAGGCAAAGGTATAGAAATCAACACTGCGGGTTATTTCTATGGTCTCGGTCATGCGCATCCACAAATGGATATTTTGCAAAGATACATGCAGTTAGGCGGCGAAATTATTACTATCGGCTCTGATGCGCATAGACCAGAGAATATTGCACAATATTTCGATGACGCTTATAAGATGTTGCAACAGGTTGGCGTTAAGTATATTGCTCTATTTGATAAACGCAAGCCTAGATTTATTAGTATATAGGAGGGATTTGATATCATGAGAAAAATTAGAAATATATTGATGACGGCTTTGGCTTTGGTATTGGCTTTTAGTATGTTTACTCCTGCTGGTTTGTACGCCGACGAAATAAGGGTTACCGTTGATGGCGTGACAATTGACTTTGAAGGTCAGTCGCCAATAATTGTAGATGGTCGCACACTTGTTCCCATTCGTGGTGTTTTTGAACATTTGGGCTTTGATGTGGATTTTGACAACAGCACACGCACGGCGTTTTTGGTTGGTTCACAGGACTCGCTGTATAGTAATTATGAATTTCGTGTTCCTATCGGGAGTTCTTATTTTGAGTTAAACGGTCAAAGCTTTCAGCTTGATGTGCCTGCTCAGATTATTAATGGTCGCACAATGCTCCCAATACGCCCTTTGCTAGAGCAAATCGGCTTTGGTGTAGATTGGGACAGTGATACAAGAACGGTGATTATCAAATCGTTGATGTCACCACTTTTCGGAATGACACATGAACAAATAACAGACGGCCTAGTTGGCACTTGGGCTGCATTAGAAAGCAATATGCCAGGAGGGCATCATTTTAGCTCTTTTACATTAAATACTTCTAGTAACGGCATGGGTGGCGATGGGGAAGTTGTGGTGGATGCAAACATCCAACGTATATATTGGCTAGTAAACGCATACGGGGATTTGGTTATTTTTTTTACCGACAACCGCGAAGAGCCATTAAACTACTACAAAATAGCAGAGTTGACTACCGACAACCTAACGCTTCTTCACAGCACATTTGAAATGTATGCTGAGGGTCTCGCGCCCTATAAGGTGATATTTACCAGAGAACAATAAGAAATAAGCGCAATCTATAGATTTAAATATTTCCCATTGACTTTTTATGATAAACTACTTATAATAAGTAGTGGTAATTTAATTTTGTTATAAACTTTCGTGCTAGCTGGGGAAGTAGCGGCTCCCTGTACCTGCAATCCGCTATAGCAGGAGTGATGCCCATCCTAAGGCCTAACTTTTTTCTTGTTTGCCGTGTACAAGCGGTGTTGATGGTCGAGTCTTGCGCAATAATGACCGATGAACCGTGTCAGGACCTGACGGTAGCAGCACTAAGTCGGCACCATTATGTGCCGCAAGGTTGCTTGGCTTGAGCTGGCTATACATGGGGGCTTGAGGAAAGCGGTCGAAGGATGGGCGCACGAATCTTTAAATATAAGGAATATCTGCAAATGGATAATTATTGCACCCATGTTTACATGGGGGGAAATCAAAAAGATTTAAATACGGCATATGGCATGGCTCTTAGGGCATGTGGTGCTGGCTTTTGTGTAGGCTTTTATAGCTTTGGTGAGCTTGCGCCAAAAATATCAAACCTTGTAAGTCGTTTGACCAGTGCGCAAATTATTGAAAGCATCAAACAAGACCTATCTCATTTGGATATGCTCATCTTGCTTGACATAGACACAACGAATCACGATAAATTGCAAGATTTTATTGCATGCAAACCAGAAAGTATGGAACTTATACTATGCGGAACGCATTTTCCTGAAGATGTGCTTAATAAATCAGATTTGGTTTCTGAGATTATAACGCTCTAAACATGGGGTGGATGTATGGATAAATCTAGGCAGAAAACTACATATTTGGCATTAGAAAGACTCAAGATGTCTGGCGGCATTAACAAAAATTCAAACGAAAATATACATGATGCCATCATTTGTTTCGATGAGGCTGGCTTTGTAATTGATTGCGAAGAGGCCTTTTTTGACATTTTTGCTGCTACCGATGCTCAAGATTTGGTTTCCAATTTTTACAACTACATGCCCGAATTTCAACCCGATGGCAGAATATCTCAAACATTCTTCAAGAATCAAATTAAAGATACATTTGGTCTTGGTCTAAATGAAAAAGGTTTTGAATTTTCTTGGCTTTTTAAGCGTTCTGACGGAAAATATATTCAAGCAGATGTGACTCTTTCAAGATGCTCAAAGCCTAATGCAGACTATGTTATCTGCCATATGGTCGCCTCATATGACGAGTCTTTACCAATCTCGCAAGAAGATGGGCGCGACATGAACTTAGAAGTAGCTTCCCTTTTGCATCATGCTCCTGGTGTTATCTTTTTTATTGATGAACACCTAAACATTTTGGAATGCAATCAATATGCCTTAGAGGCATTTTTTCTAAAAGACAAAACAGAATTTGCTAATAAATTCTTTACTCAATTCACACCAAAATTCCAAAATAGCATACGCGCTCAAGACCTTATGCGCATTCAAATTCAGCGCACAAAATCCATGGGTAGCGCACAATTTAACTGGAATATTAAGCGTGACTATGAGGAAACTTCTGGTAGCATCAAGCTTGTTCGTACCACATATATGGGCAAGGATTGTTGCGTAGCATATCTAAACGAGTTTCAACCCGATAATGAGGTTTATTTTGACGAACCATTGGAAAACAATCTGCTTGGCGAACGCATGTGGTCTATTTTGGATGGTATGCCCTTTGTATGGCAATTTTTGGATACTGACTTTACCTGCATAGATTGCAATTTAGCTGCTGTACGAATGTTTGGTTTTAAGGACAAGCAGGAGTATATTAACAAATATTTAGAAACCTTCCCCGCAACCCAACCCTGCGGAACCCCGTCCATAACCAAGGCCAAGGAGTATATCAACAAAGCCATGGATGTAGGTCTAATTACTTTTGAATGGATGCACAACAAAACTGACGGCACTCTCATTCCTGGCGAGGTAACACTTATGCGTCTCGGCATAAAAAACCGTTTCGTACTTGTTGCTTTTGTCCGTGACCTTAGAGAAGCAAAGGCTCTGGAGACCATACAAAGAAGCGAAGACCAACGTATGCGCGTTATTTTGGATTCCATTCCTGCTGTGTGCGAATTTTGGGATGCTGAACGTGAGCTTATTTTATGCAATAATGCATCCGCAGAGCTATTTGGCTTGGAATCTTCACAAGAATATTTGGACAAACATGATGAACTTTCTCCTAGGTTTCAGCCTTGTGGTCGCCAATCTTCCGAATTGGTCTTGAGATATATAAACGAGGCTTTTGAGAAGGGTCACTGTAAATTTGATTGGATGCACCAAAAACTAGATGGCACGCCTATTCCTTGCGAAATTGTCCTCACGCGTGTAAATTGGCAAAATGGCTATGGGCTGGTAGGGTTCACCACAGACTTGCGCCGACATTACAGCGAAATGGAGCTAAAGGAAAGGGAGAGGCAACGCTTTGCCGTAATGCTAGATAGTATACCTGCCACAATCACGCTATGGAATAATAAGCGTGAAATTGTTATGTGCAACGAATCGATTACAAGGCTTTTCGACATTTCTTCCACGCAAGAATATATTGAAAGTTTTTATATGCTCTCTCCAGAAATTCAGCCATGCGGCACAAAGTCCACCGAACTTGCGTACAAATATATCGAAGAAGCATTCAAAACAGGTTATTGTAAGTTTGATTGGATACATCGGAAATTTGACGGCACTCTTATACCTTCCATGGTGGAGTTGCGTCGTGTTTTCTGGGAAGATGATTATGGTCTTGTTGGCTATACAGTAGATATGCGCGAAGCTCTGGCAGAGGAAGAGCGCAGGAAACAAGAAGAAGAAAAAATAGCCATATTGCTTGACAACATACCTGCCGTGGTTGCTAATTTTTGGGATGAAGATTGCAACATAATTGATTGCAACCAGACTGTTACTGAGCTTTTTGGAGTTAAAACCAAGCAAGAATATATGGAAAATTTTCACAAACTCTCGCCAGAATTTCAACCCGATGGTTCTCGTTCTGATATTGCCGTAAAAGAAAAAATGCGTGCCGCTTTTGAAAGTGGTCGCGAGGTCTTTGAATGGATGCATCAAGATATGAGCGGCGAATCTATACCCGCTCAAATTACCCTTGTACGCGTAAGTTGGCGCGATGGTCACGCCCTTATGGGTTATTGCTACGATATGCGCAAAGAGTATGCCTTGCGCCAAGAGCGTAAGTTAAATGACCAACGCTTACGTGCTGTTATGGACAATGTGCCTGCCTGTCTTAATTTTTGGGACACACAGGGCAATCTTTTGTTTTGCAACAAACATACCATAGACTATTTAGGCCTAGACCCCAAAGGCAATATTACCGAACAATTTTTTGCTAGATATCCTGAATATCAAGCGGACGGCAAAAAATCAATAGAAGCCACAACTGAAGCTTTGGTAATGGCTTTGGAGACGGGCAGTAGCAAGATAAGTTGGATTATGCTTGATGGTGATGGCAACGACATTCCTGCCATGTGTCATTTGTATCGCATAGAGTGGGGTGATGGCTATGCTGTATTTGAATTTATACAAGATTTACGCGTAGAACACGCCATACGAAAGCAACGCGAAATAAGTGAACAACGCCTACAGGTCATTTTGGAAAGTGTTCCTAGCACGGTTAATTTCTGGTCTTCTGATGGCACACTTTTATTTTGTAATGACTATGTCGCCAAACTTTTGGGCTTTGATAGCAAAGAGGATTATTTAGTAAGCCCATATGATTCTTCCCCAGAATTTCAGCCGAACGGCAGAAGGTCTGATGAGTGGAATGATGAGATTGTCAGGCGTGTTTTCACTACAGGCAATCCAGAAAGGGTAACTTGGCGGTTTAAACACAAAGATGGCAGCCTTATTCCTATGGATTGCATTCTTACCCGCGTAAATTGGGGGGAAGGCTATGCTGTGCTTGAGTTTTGCAGAGATTTACGTGAAGAGCAAGAGCTATTAAAATCAAAGGAAAGAGACGAAGAGCGTCTACGCGCTGTGATAGAAAGCACCCCAGCTGCTGTATATGTATGGGACAGAGACCATAATTTACTTTTCCAAAACAGCTATATGCAAACAGCTTTGGAGCACGAAGATGACGAAGTTATGAGCTTGATCACTGAGTATTACCCTGATTTTCAACCTGATGGCAAGGCTTCTTATGATTATTCTAAGGAAATGATATCAAAAGCCTTCACAGAAGGTAGCGCGAAATGCGAATTTGTAACTCTCACCAGCAAAGGTAATTCCATACCACTAGAATGCACCCTCGTTCGCGTGCCGTGGGAAAATGATTTTGTTGTCGTAGAGTTTTGCAGAGATTTGCGCGAGGAATACAGACAGCGTGAGCTTCATAGGTCATATGAAGAAAGGCTAAAACTCATTGTTGATAACATGCCTTTGGCATGTAGTTTTAGAGACCAAAACTTTGCAATGATAGATGCAAACCAAGCTGCATTGAACCTTTTCGGGGTTTCAGATTTTGAAGAGTATTCTGCAAGTTTGTCTAAATTCTCTCCTTCACACCAACCATGCGGCACACCGTCGAGAGAAAAGGCTCTTGAGTATGTGAAAATAGCTTTAGAAGAAGGCAGAATTACCTTCCGATGGATGAATCAAAAAATGGATGGCTCGCCAATGCCAACAGAGCTAACAATTATTCGTGTACAATGGCAAGGACAAACCATGATATGCACATTCACTCGAGATTTGCGTGCGGAGATAGCGGAAAGACAAGGCTACAAAGCCTTGGAGGAACGTTTGCGTGCAATGGTAGATGCTTCGCCTAATATTTGCTTTATCCTTAACCGCAAGGGCAGGATTGTAGATTGTAACAGACTAGCACTTGATGTTTTCGGAGTAAAAAGCAAGCTTGATTTTTCTAAAAACTTCTTGAAGCTACACCCAGAAACGCAACCAAATGGCGAAAACTCCCGAAAAGCCATAAAGGGAGTTTTGGAAAATATGTTCGCCAATGCTAGTACCAATTTTGAATGGACTTTCAAGAGCCTTGATGGTCAAATAATTCCAGCTAACATAAGTACACTAAACTCCAACCTGGAGGGCAATAATGTTACCATAGTTTATGTACTTGATATGCGTGAAACCATAAAATACGAAAATGAGCAGAAAGCCGCTCGTGAGCGCATTTTGGCTATGATAAACGCAAGCCCAATGATGTGCTATGTATGCGATACAAGTTATAATATTATAGATTGTAATGACGTTGCTCCTGCACTGGTGGGCTTGGATAACAAGCAAGCTTTTATTGACATTTTCCGTACACTGCACCCCAAAAAGCAAGAGGACGGCAGAACAAGCCTAGTTGCGGCCGCCGACCATTTGGGTCGCGCACTTGCAGAGGGCAATAGCACCTTTAACTGGCTTTTCAGAAAACCAAATGGTGACCGCTTGCCCGTGGAATCATCCGCTAGCCGTGTAGAGCTAAATGGTCAACAATTGCTTGTTGTGTATAGCCGCGATTTGCGAGAAAGCATAAAATACGAACAAGAACAAAAAATAGCAAGAGAGCGCATGTCTGCCATGGTTAATGCAAGTCCGATGATGTGCTTTGTTTGCGATGCTGACTTTAATGTACTCGACTGCAACGATAGAGTTCTTGATATTCTTAATTTAGATAGTAAAAAAGAATTTATCAGCAATTTTACGAAACTCCATCCGCGCCTGCAACCAGATGGCACACATTCTTTGGAAGCGGCTGGTGTACATTTTAGACGTGCTTTTATTGAAGGCAATGCTACTTTTGAATGGCATTTCGAGCATCCCTCCAATCGAGAAGCTTTGCCTGTTGAAGCCAGCATTACACGCGTGGAACTTGCCGACCAGCAGTTGTTGGTAGCATATTGCCGCGATTTGCGCGACCATTACAAATATCTGGAAGACCAACGCATAGCTAAAGAGCGTATGGACACAATGATAGATGCCTCTCCTTTGGCGTGCTTCTTCATGGATAGAAAAGCTAATTTGATAGATTGCAACATGCCAGCATTGCGCCTTTTTGGTCTTGATACCAAGCAAGAGTTATTTAGTGAATTTTCGATTCTTAGTCCAAAATATCAACCAGACGGCAAACTTACTTCTACAAGGATGCACCAGACTATTTCAGAAATTTTTGAAGTAGGAAAGGCTAAGTTTGAGTGGCTGCATTTTAATAGCAAAGGTGAAGAATTGCCTGTTGAGGTAAATGCCAAAAAAGTAATTCTTCAAGGCGATGAATACGCAATAATCTATCTTCGTGACCTGCGCGATAGTATCAGGCTACGCGAAGAGCGTCGTATAGCCAGAGAGCGTTTGGAAGCCATGCTTGATGCCAGTCCTCTTGCTTGCTCAATTTTGGACAACAAATCTAATATTCTTATATGCAATGAATCTGCCGTTAAGTTATTTGAATTAAATAACAAAGATGAATATATTGCTAATTTCCTACAATTGCTTCCCGATATACAACCAGATGGTCGCAGTTCTTTAGAAAAAATAAAAGAAAGTATTGCGCGTGCTTTTATGGATGTAACCGCCATCATGACATTTGAGTGGATGTTCCAGACATTATCTGGCGACCTCTTGCCAAGCGAGGTGACACTAAAGCCTGTAACGCTAGATGACGAAACGCTAATGATAGCTTATATTCAAGATTTGCGTCATATAAAACAGGCAGCTATGGCGGCCGAAGCATTAGAGAAGCTAGCCTACACAGATAGTTTGACAGGGGCAAACAACCGTAGGTATTTCGTAGATGCCGCTGAGCGTGAACTAAAAACTAGTATTGCCGAAAATTATCCTTTCACATTGATAATGCTTGATATTGATGATTTTAAAGCAATTAATGATAGTTTTGGGCATGTGGTTGGTGACGGCGTTCTAAAAATTCTGGTGTCACGTATGCGCCACACATTGCGTAAAAATGTAGTAGTAGCGCGATATGGCGGCGAGGAATTTGTCATTATGTTACCTGGTATGCCAGAAGATGCCGCAGAAAGGACAGCCTGGCGTATACGTAAAAACATCGAAAGCTCAAAGTTTTTGGTGGAGGGTGCAAAGGTACCCGTTACCGTTAGCTTGGGTGTTGCTGGTCGCTCTGATACGGATGACGAGCTGACCTCCGTAATAGTCAAAGCGGATAAAGCCTTGTATGAGGCAAAATCCAGAGGCAAAAATACCGTCATAATATACGACAACTCACTAGAAAACAAATTTTCGGATGCGACTATAAAGCAGAATGAATTGAAGGGCAGGAATAATTACAAAAATGACGACAAAGAATAGCAATATTGATTTTCGTGTACTCTTAGAAAACTCCCGCATATATGCTGGGGGTTTTCTAAGTGAAGGCACTGTTTCACAATATATACCGCAACTCGCCACCGCAAATCCTGAGCATTTGGGCGTTTGTGTCATTGGGGCAGATGGCATATGCCATCGCAACGGCGATTATACAGAATTTTTTACAATACAATCTATTTCCAAGGTTATAGGGTTTGTGTATGCCCTTATGGTACTCGGAGAAAATGAGGTGTTTAGCAAAGTTGGTGTTGAGCCGTCTGGCGACCCTTTCAACTGCTTTATCAAGCTAGAAACTGTGGGCGAAAAACCCTTCAACCCCTTTATAAATGCGGGAGCTATCACCATCATGTCGCTTTTGGCAGAAAAAGTCGCTTTTACTGATATCCTTGATTTCACCTGTGATTTTCTCGGAGGTGACATATCTGTTTGCGAGGATACCTTCGTGGCAGAAATGGCGATGGGCAAGCGCAACCGCTCTATGGCATATCTCATGTCCAGCAAGGGTGTTCTTGGAGATAATGTGGATATGTATCTTGACCATTATTATCGTCTTTGCGCTGTATCTGCTACAGCGGAGCATTTGGCGTATATGGGCGCGGTGCTTGCGATTGGCGGAAAATGCCCCCGCACAGGAAGGCAGATAGTCCCCCACCCTATCGTCACAATTGCCAAGGCAATAATGCTCACCTGTGGAATGTATGATGGCAGCGGTGAATTTGCCGTTCGTGTTGGTGTACCAGCAAAATCTGGTATTGGTGGCGGCATAGTAGCTTGTGGTGCGGGCTATGGCATAGGTACTTTTGCGCCAGCACTGGATGTGAAGGGTAATAGCGTGGGGGGTATACGAGTTTTAAGGTATCTTTCAGAAAATTTAGGGCTTAATTTATTTGGGTAGAATAATTATCCAAATAAAAAAGGCGGCTAAGTACCGCCGCTCTGCAATGGATTTTAATCAAAAATCAATTCCGTTCTAAACACAATAACGGCATTCCCCGCAATTTTCACCTCTTTAGGTTCGCCATCCTCTATTTTCACCTGCACATCGATTTCTCCAGCGCGCTTCATGGCTTCACCTTGCATTGCCTTGAAGGCGAGTATTCCCCCATCATGTTTAACCAGCCCGTGCTTCACAAGATATGCCCCTAGGGATCCGTTTGCATTGCCCGTTACAGGGTCTTCATTTATGCCTATTGCTGGCGCAAACATTCTGCCGCGAATCAAGATATCATCATCATTTATAGTAAAAACATAATAGCCATTGCAACCAATATCCGAACTAATAGTTGAGAGTGCCGCCATCTCTGGTCTCAATTTGCTCAAAGTTTCATTGCTTTTTACGCCTATCATAACCTTGGAATGTCCCGTAGATGCGATTCTAACAGGGCAATCTTCTCCTATCAAATCACTTTTGCTGATATTTAGCGCATCGCTTATTCTATCCAGCATTTTATCATTAATTATTTCGCCGAAACTTATCTCACCTTGTGTCATCACGATTTTGTAGCCGTAATCTTCTTTCATAATGTCCACAGGCAAAACCCCTACACCTGTCCTATGTAACACTCGTGCAGATTCTAATTTATTTTCAATCGCCCTTGCATAATGCGCCGCTATTGTGGCATGTCCGCAAATAGGCACTTCATGTGTAGGCGTGAAAAAACGCACATGCACATCATATGCCGATAAGTCATCCGAGCTAAATATAAAGGCGGTCTCTGAATTATTAAACTCCCTGGCGATTCGTTGCATTTCGACATCCGTCAAGCCATCCGCATTTGTTATCACGCCCGCAGGATTGCCGAAAAATTTTGTTTTTGTAAAGGAGTCTATTTGATATAAATTATATTTCCTCATTTTCCGTCTCCACTTCTACCTTTTCTACTTTTGCTTCCACTTCTATCTCCTCTTTTGCGGTTGCATCTAACCGCTTGCTAAAGAATTGATACACAAACGAGATGGTTACAAGCACTGCACCCATCACAAAATAAGAAATCATGCGGAACTCTTGTGTTAAAAACGCAAGGTCGAAAATGAATAGCTTGACCACAGAAAACACCGCAAGCACCAATCCGAAGTGGCGTAAGAACGCATATCTTCGTACAAAACCAAGAATAATCCATATAAGAGCCGTAAGTATGTAGCCCATACTTATCCAGAAGCTGGCAAAACTTAAACCATAATCCAGCGTTAACGTTGTCGTAAAAATCAATACAATATAAGATGAAACAATAATCGGTAAAAACTGCGTAATCATAATTTTTTGTACCACAGCGCGATGGCATAAATCATAAACAGCGGCAACACCCATGGACTGAACAGCAACAAGAATTACGGTTGCTATAATCGCGATATCCATAGAATGAGCAGCAATACTGCCATCCACTGGGTTTGTAATAATGCTGATGCTAAATAAAGCAAGAAGCCCCAAGCCAGTAAGCACAAACCCCAAAATTTTCATACCAAAATCTGCTAATTTGGGTACCAAGGAATACATCTTGCCAATAATCATTGTAAGTACCGACATCAATGCAAGCATAAGATAGTTTACAGACAACACACTATTTTGCGAGCCATCCAAAAGTACATCCCATAGTTGATACACTGCATACATTACGAATAGCCAAAGGTTTATGGCTACAAAATGTTTGTATATTTGCGCAAAAATATTTGACAATTGATTTTTTATGACAAGGGCTGACAAAATAACCGCGCTCGCTGCCGTGACAGAGGCATATTGCACAATAAAGAATCTGTCACCATGCCAGAATAAGCCTATGCCATAATCCACCAACAAAAACCACATGATAGACAAGCCACCTATAGAATAGCCAGCGATACGAAGCGAAAATTTATCTTTCAGTATGCCAAAAATTGTGAGAACCGCGGTGACAAATGCCGCAATAGGGGTAAACCATTCTAGGCGAAACTCCGTAAGTACAAAGGCAAAAGCAAAGGCAATGCCCGTAATGAAGAATAGCATCACCATGCCTTTTGCATCATCAAATTTCTTATATATGAATAAACTTGTAACCAAGTAAACCACGGCATGTATTGCCAAAGCTAGCCCAACAAAATCTCCCCAACCCGAAGCAACTATATTCGCAAACATAATAATGCTGCCAAAAAATGTGTTAATAGATATCAACGTAAAGTCGCTTGCGCTGAATTTGGACTTGGTTACATATGTCCCAATAATTGGTATAGCATTGTAAACAAGCATAGCAAAACCGATATACATAAGCTCCATAATGCGGTACAAAAGAGGGTGCACGCTCCAAATTTCCATAGACAAAAGTGTCATACCAATAATATTAAGAGACATACCCACAAAAGTAGCCACTATCCATTTGTTGCGAAAAGCAACAAGCAGACCAAGGAGATTAAATAGCACAAAATACGCCATCATGCCAAAAATCAGAAATGGTTCATCACTGCCGCCTTCTAGCAATATTGATAAAATCGGAAAATATCCGCCAACTAGGGTGATAGCAAGCAGTGTCTGCGCTTTATAGCGTGTAGACAAATAGAATGTAAGCGCGGTGATTGCAACGCATATAGCAAGTGCGGGATAGATGCTTATTAAATCATGCACAAAATGCCCAAGGGCTAATGCTGCGTACAGAATGCCTACACCACCCGCCGTAACACCAAGAGAAAAAACATTGGCGCGCTTGCGATTCATTATCTCGCCTACAATCAAAAAGGCTGTACCAAGCGTAAAAGTAATCCAGATATGTCCTTGCTGACCCGCAACAAAAGCACCTATTATAAATAAAATCATACCCACAGTATTAAGAATATTAAGCCCTATATACCGCTCAAAATTATTCTTTTGCGGCGACTTCGATGGTTGTTGTGGCAATTGCTCACTTATTGTGTGTTGATATTGCTGCCTCGGCTGACCATAATACATATTTTGTTGTATATAGGCAGTTAGATTACGCAATCTGTATTGTATATTAATTTCTAGCTGAACAAGTCTCGTAAATTCACCATCAACTGCGGTGTCTACGGTCTCAATGCTATTATTAAAATAACGCTCATACAGTGCGGTTTTTAGCGTAGCTGTGTCAGCGGAAAGGTTGGTCAACTCTTGGATTATTCCTTCATTTAACACAGCACCATTTTCTATATTAGTAATCTGCATCTCTATGTCACCAATAGCTGTAATCATATCTTGAGTATTACGTACCATCATAAAACCCCCTTCACTCGTCACATTGTAACATACCACGCTATCTCTTGCAAGCAAAAGATAAATGTTGTATAATATAGCAATGGACTTAGCATATATAGCTTTTCAACAAATCCTTATAATGGTAATGATTATGGCTATAGGTCTGACTTGCGCAAAGGTAGGTCTTATTGATGATTCCGCAAACAAGCGGTTCTCTAGCTTACTTTTGGTACTTGTTAATCCTTTGGTTATTCTTTTGGCATACCAGCGACCATTTGAACCAGAGCTGTTGCGCGGCTTGCTACTATCTATATTCTTAGGGCTAGTGGCTTTTGGTATCGCTTGTGCTGTGGTACATGTGGTGTACAGAAATCGTGGCGGACGCGACCTTGCGCTGGAACGATTTGCTGCTATCTATCCAAATTCTGGTTTTCTTGGCATACCACTCATTTATGGTATTTTTGGCGCGGAGGGCGTTTTTTATCTCACAGGTTATCTCACTGTGTTTTTCTCATTTTTCTGGACACATGGCATGATGACAATGAGCGGCAAGCGTGACTTTTCTACAATAAAAAAGGCGATGGCATCACCGCCTTTACTCGCTATTTTTCTTGGGTTTATGTTGTTTGTGTTGCAAATAGAGATACCTCAAATTATACATACCCCGCTTGCATTGATAGGTAGCTTAAATACACCACTTGCTATGCTCGTTGCAGGTGCATCTATCTACGGGGCAAGTGTAGCAAAAATCTTGCGTGATAAGCGTGTTTACGGTCTTGTTGCTATGAGACTACTTATTTTACCTACACTCACAATTTTGGTGCTTGCACCATTTGATATACCGCCCATGATACGTAGCATTACGGTAATAATCTCTGCTTGTCCTATAGCCATCAATCTTATTCTTTTTGCACATAAATACGATAGAGACCATGTGTATGCATCTCAAGCCTTTGTTGCGGCCACTATTTTATCTATGGGGACGATTCCGCTGTTGCTGATGTTTCTATAGTTTCCGCGCACCATCACCAATGCCAGCAATGTAAAAATTAGCTTTTAGACCTTTTTTCTTTTCATATTCACGTCCAACATTTTTAATAAAATCCTTGACATAATCATTCTCAACAAGACTCACAGTACAGCCACCAAATCCTGCGCCTGTCATGCGTGAGCCAAGAACGCCTTTATGCAATCTGGCTGCCTGTGATAATGTATCTAAGGCATCCCCAGTCACTTCATATAAGGTTGCCAAAGAGTCATGGGATTCAAGCATTAATTGCCCAAAAACTTTTAGGTCACCTTTTGTCAAACATTCAGCCGCCTTTTTCGTACGCTCTATTTCATATATCACATGTGTAGCACGCTTTAACGCCACATCATCAGTTATCAAATGCTTATATTCCTCAAAAGTCTCGCAGGATATATCACCAAGTAACTGCATGTCCAGTTTGGTACGTAGCATCTCCACGGCCTTCTCGCATTCAATTCGTCTTTCATTATATTTTGTATCCGCAAGTTCCCTTGGCTGATTTGTATTGGCAATTATCAGGCTGTGATTGCCTAAAATAACAGGGATATATCTATGCTCCAAGGTGTCACAATTCAGTAGCATGGCCATATCTTTTTTGCCCATACCAACAGCAAATTGGTCCATAATGCCGCAATTTACACCCACAAAATTGTTTTCAGCACGTTGCGATAGCTTTACGAGTTCAATTATGGGCAAGCCACATTCATAAAGCTCATTGATGATAACGCTCATCAAAACTTCTACACTTGCAGAAGATGAAAGCCCTGCATTTGCAGGCATGTCCCCAGATATAAGCACATCAATCCCACCAAAACCAATTTCCAACTTTTGGAATTCCTTTACCACACCAAGTAGATAGTTCGCCCAGCCATGTTTTTCATCATATGAGGCATTATCTAGCCAGAACATCTGCGGTTCGCCTTCAAAATTTGTTGATGAAAGCCGCAATATGCCATCCTGCCTTTTTCTAGCAATACCATATGTTCCAAAGGTCAAGGCGCAAGGAAAAACATAGCCGCCATTATAGTCTGTATGTTCACCAATCAAATTAACGCGCCCAGGCGAATGAAATACCGCTAAATCACTTTCACTGCCGCCATATAACTCCATAAATTTCTGCTTTAATTCCGCAATATTCATCTACACCCCTACCCTCGCCTTATTATTTCAGCTAACCCAAAAAGCATTGGGGCAACGCCTTTGCCGTCATTATCCACGCGCGGCTCGCTTATATAATACTCGTATGTGCCGTCACGCAGCTTATAGTCGCCTTGACCAGGCATCCCACCAAGCCCAGAGACCAAAACAGTATCTGCCAGCACAAGCTTTCCATCGCGCTCAATTAATTTTTCGCTTATAGTAGCATCAAATATTTCTTGCCCTTTTACAAAATAATCATCAGACAGTAAACCAAGCCTCGCGCCCTTCATCATAGAATATGCAATGCCCATGGTCGCGCTGGTTTCTTGATAATTACCTTCCATATGTCCCATGTCCACCACTTGATAAAACATTTTTTGCGGTCCTAAATGCTTTAACATAGAATCTATCAATTCTTTGAGGTGATATCCTAGCATTTGTTTCTCCGTCACAAGCTCTTCGCATAATTTTTCTGCCGTGTCCACAAGCGACATGGCATACCACGCTACCGCCCTGCCCCATATATGCGGACTTAATCCCATTTCTTTGTTTGCCCAAAACATCTCGCGGGATTCATCATAACCATGATAAAAAAGCCCGCTTTTAGGGTCGCGCATTAGTCTAAATACATTTTCAAACTGCTCTATGCTATCTTTATATGATGTTTTGCCACCAAATGTCATGTCATATTCCACATAAAACGGCTGCCCCATATACAAACCGTCAAGCCATATCTGCCATGGATATATCTGCTTATGCCAAAAATTGCCTTCTTTTGTGCGTGGATGCCCTAGCAGCTGTTTATGCAAAAGCTCTATAGCTCTGCGGTATTTTTCATCACTCGTGATTTTATATAGGTCAAAAAGCACTTTGCCAGCATTTACATGGTCAATATTATATTCTTCTAGTCTATAGCCAGATATATCACCATTTTCTTGTACAAAATAGTCAACATAGCTCTTAACATAATCCAGATACACTTTGTCACCCATAGCATAATACAGGTCTATAGCCGCCTTGTACATGCATCCGCACACATAATTCCATTTATCGTTCATTGGCTTTCTATGCCATGCTGGCCAGTCTGGCGTGCCATCCGAATACAAACTATGCGCCAGCTTTAAGATATTGTCATACTTTTTGTCCATATGTTCACCTCTTCTTACATAATATGTAATGTACAATTATCCGCATCTAGCCTAAGCGGTACACCAAAAGGCATGGATGCCGTAGGCAAAATATGTCCGCAAGGGAAATCGTACACACTAGGTACTTTTAGATTCAAGTTGTGCAGAATTTCAGGTATTGTTAAACTAAATGCAGGGTCTATGGGGTTGCAATTTGTGAAATCTCCAAAAACTACACCCACACATTCATCAAACTTACCAGCCAAACGTAAACCATTTAGCATCCTATCGCATCTAGGCGGATTGGTGCCTACCTCTTCCATAAAGAAGATTTTGCCGCGTGTATTTATTTCATATGGTGTACCCATCAAAGCCGTCATGCATGACAAATTGCCGCCGCACATAATACCTTCAGCTATGCCGCCTTGTATAGTTTTCGTGCTATGTCCCTGTGGCAATGAAATTTCGCCGCTTTCTAGCGGATTCATCACAAATTTTTCAAGCAGACCCCAAGTGTATTCGTCTTTATTTGCCATATCAACGCTACATACCATAGGCATATGAAATGTCGCAATACCTAGACGATTTATAGCAGCATGTAGCGCGGTTATGTCACTGTAGCCGCAAAAGAACTTGGGATTCCTAGTGATTATGCTAAAATCAACTGCATGAAATGTTTTTGAAGTAGCATTGCCGCCCCTCAAACAGAAAATTCCCGCTATTGTATCGTCCGCAAAAGCCCAATTTATGTCCCCTGCGCGTACCTCATCGCTGCCTGCCATATGCCCATATTGACTTGTGCAGCTTTTGCCAAGAATGGGTTCAAGTCCAAGGCTTTTAACGTATGCAATAGCATTTTCAAGTTGCGCGGGCTCTGTAATAGGGCTAGATGGTGCAATTAGCGCAACCTTATCTCCTGATTTTAGATGTTTCGGAATTATCATATTTCCACCTCCAAAAAATGTTATGAAAAAGGGAAGAGAGAAAATTCTCTCTTCCCTTTTGGAAAGCCTCTTTTTTATTATACTACTGACCAACTACATTTGCAAGATATTCTGCATATGCTTCGTTGAGAGCATTTGCCCATAGGTCAAGAAGTTGTTGTACAGTTATTTGACCCATCAAAGCTTCTTGGATAGCAGGGCCTGCTATAGTGTTATTGATAGGCGCAAAGTCTGGCAAAAATTGTGGCACGCCAAAGTTTGTTGTGTTTGGAGCATTGATGGCAGCTGTCATCGTAGCGATATGAAGAGCCTCGTTGAACCAAGCATCTTCCATAACTCTGATATTAGATGGTAATTGACCAAGAGTTTCATTCCATTCGCTATTGTTTTCAGCATTAACCATCCATGTCAGAAACTCAAAAGCTGCTTCTGGATGCTCTGTGCTTGAAAAAATGCTGTAACCATGAGCAGATGTAGAAAGATTACGTGTACCCAAGCGGCTAAGCGGCATTGGGATAGCTTGGAACATGTCATAATCTTCAAAAGCATCTACGTGGTTTTGATAAGAGCCGAGATTGTGAATCATGCTACCAGCAATGCCAGTACCAAAGTTAGCTGTGATTTCCATATGACCAGAGTTGAGGTCGCCAGCTGGCGTGTGTACACCATATAGAGCAAAATACCTTTCAAGAAAAGCTACATTTTCTGGGTTATTGAGGGTAGCAACACCATCAATAAAGGATGGCAAGCCACTGTAGCTGTGAATCATTTCAAACATTGTTGCAGCAGCACCTGCACCACCACGAAGTGTGTGACCAAAGCGTGTTTGAGATGTATCCGTCATAGCTTCCGTAGCCGCAAAGAAGTCATCCCATGTCCATTCAAGTTGGTTTGTGATGCCTTGCTCAGCAAGCCAATCAGCACGCACCCAAATTGTATGAGTGTTTGATGTAGCGGGCAACATGTAAAGACCGCCCTGTGCATCAAGATTTCTGATTTCATCCATAAGTGCAGGAACCATTTCTGCTTGACCAGCCCAACCAGGAAGATGTGGGTCAAGTGGCAAAAGTGCTTCGCGAAGGATAAGGCCAGCAACCCAACCATGCATAAGGTCTGTTACATCTGGTGTTTCGTTAGCTGTTACAGCCACGTTAATTCTGTTAAGCGCATCATCTTGAGGAATCGGCACATATTCTACATATATGCGGTCTTGAGATGCATTAAACGCTTGAACGTGAGCAGACAATACAGGCAAACGAAGCGGGTCAGAGTTGATAACCCAGTAAGTTAGATGAATAACTTCTGCTGACTCTGTTGTTTGTGCCGGTTCTTGTGTTTGTGCAGGGACAGTAGCTTCTGGTGTAGCAGCTGGGCCTGCATCTTCTGTTTCGTTGTTGTCATTACCTCCGCAAGCCGCTATGACAAACATAGCAATAAGTGCCATTGCGAAGAAAGCGAGTCTTTTCATTTTAGACATTTTCATTTTGCTCCTTTCGTTATAAAACGTGTTTTATGTGATATTGCATTGTTGCTTATGTCACAATTAGCCTTTAACTGACCCTGCGGCAAGTCCTGAAACCAGATACTTTTGAAGATATACGAACATCAAGAGTGCTGGTGCTAGGGCTATTATGCTGCCTGCGGCAAGAATGCCATGATTAGCTGTATACTCACCTATTACAGCTCTCAAGCCTACAGGCAAGGTGAAGTTTGTACGGCTTGTCATAAACATAAAAGCATATAGAAACTCATTCCAAACGCCAACGAACGAGAATGCCGCCGTGGCAACAAGGCCTGGTAATAGCAACGGTAAAACAGTGCGCATTATAGCACCTATCTTGCTACAACCATCTATCCATGCCGCTTCTTCTAGCTCCACAGGTATGCCAGACACAAAGCCGCGCATAAGGATAGAGTTAAAAGAAAGTTGCATCGTCGTGTTTATGATAACAAGCGAAAAATGATTGTTTAGCAGTCCCATATTTCTAAAGATAAGAAACAACGGAAGTATCAGCATGGCAGCTGGCAAAAACTGTGTTGTTAGCATCATAAACATAAAGAAGTTTTTGCCTCTGAATTTGAAGCGGCTAAGGCTATATCCCACAAACACTGAAAAAAATGTTATGAGAGCAACACTGATTACCGCTACAAACAAGCTATTTTGGAAATACATGGAAAAACCAACAACATCCCATGCCTCTATGAAATTAGCTACCGTAGCAGGGTTAGGAAAATACATTATAGGTAGCGTAACTATGTCTGCCTCATTCATGAAAGCCGTGCGCAATGTCCAATATAGCGGAAACAGGACGAATGCAAGAATCAGAGTCATAGGCAAATAAAATAGCAAAATCTTTTTTGGTATTCTCCATGGTGATTTTGTAACTGATTCTGTCATTTTCCTATTCCTCCTTTCCAAAGCGGCTAACAGTTAGGTAGATAATGGCAAAGGCAAGGAGTATGAAGAACGAAACCGTAGCAAGTGCAGAGCCATAGCCAAAGTTTTGGTCCTGTACGGCCGTATTAACAACATACATCGTTAAGGTAGTTGTCATACGTGCTGGACCACCATTTGTTAGGTTCATGATAAGGTCAACCGCATTAAACTCCCAAACAGTACGCAGAAGTGTAGCTAAGATAATCGACTCTTTTAGATGCGGTAATGTAATATAAACAAATTTTTGTATACCATTTGCGCCGTCCACATCACAAGCTTCATAAATATCCGTCGAGATGGTTTGCAGTCTTGCCAATATCATAATTGCAAAAAATGGGATGCCACGCCATACGCCAGCAATTACAACGGAGCCAAAAACAGCATTAGGACTTGCCAGCCAAGCTATTTGGGTTTCAATTATTCCCAAATCCATCAACAGCGCATTGATAACGCCAGCATGTTCAAGATACATCATATTCCACATCATAGCTGTTAAAACGCCTGATATAGCCCAGGGATAGAACATAACCGTGCGCACAAGACCTCTAAAACGAAATGCCCTGTTTAGTAGCAATGCCACTATCATCCCAAGTGTAAGTTGGAAAAACACCTGCGCTAAAACCCATCGCAAAGATATTAGTAGGCTTGAGAAAAACACAGTGTCGTTTGTAAAAATATTGATGAAGTTGGCAAAGCCTGCTGGGCCGTCATTCCATGGCCTCATCATGTTATGGTGTTGGAAAGCAGAAACAAATACGTTTCCGACAGGGTAGAACAAAAACACCGCAATAAGCAAAATCGCGGGAGCTATGAATAGATATGCCAGAAAGCCTTCTCTTTCAAACAGACCTCGTTTTGAAGCGCGCCTTTCTGATGGTGGCTGCTTCGTTGCTTTTTCCATATGTAGCACCTCCTGCTAACTATTAGAGCCTGTTTAATCTAAATATGAACCGATTTCCGAGTGTTACTTCTCATTAATAAATGATGCGCCCTTTACGCCGTTTATTAATGAAAGGTGTTAAGCGAAGAAATCGTGTGAAGATAGATTTAACAGGTTCTTACGCTACATAAAATGTTACATCTTAGCAACATCTATGTTACAACCTAACGACAAATATTATAACTGACTAGCACAAAAATGTTAATGAAAATTTTTAAGATTTTGTGGAAAATTATACGAAAATCTTTACTTTGCCACAAACATGCTGTACAATGAATATATGACAAGGGGGGCTAAATAATGTCAGGAAATCGCATTGTGCGCACATATATCACTATATTTCTTGTGCTAATTGCCATACCTATATTATTTATCCTATTTTTGCTCAATAATATGTATGCAGACACATTAATTAGCATTTCTTCTGCAGAGCGACAACTTTCTTTGGATAATATAGGCACGTCCATTGGCAATGAATTGCGCCAAAGGCGGCTCGCCGCTATAAACGTAGCGGTAGACCACGACACATTGCATCTTGCAAACCAATGGAATAGCGCAGAGGAAGGCTCGTTTAGGTATATGCTGGATGCGGAGTTACGCACAAGGCTAAACCAACCAATATTACTTATTAATGAATATGAGGTCATCGCATTTTATTTTAGAGATAGTGATAATCTATACACCTTTGGCACGGGCAGCGTTCTTTCTTCATATGATGCCCGAAGCCAGCCATGGTATGCCATGGCATTACAAAACCCTGGACGGTTAGTTACCGATTCTTCCATCCATGATGATGGACAGCGCGCATCTGTCACATTTGCCATCCACCCTGGTGCTTTTATGCTCGGTAGTGATATTGAAGTCATTTATTTTCGGTTTTTTGTCAATTTTATACGTGATTATAATTTAAATATAGGAAATACATTGGTCGTAACCGATAGCGGCCAAATTATTTACAGCTCTCTTGAACCACATATGAAAGGAGAGATTCTAGCAGCAATTACCTTGCCCTCTTCTGTCCAAACTATTGATGGCGAGCAGGTTCTTGTTACTACATCCGCCATACGCTCCACAAATTGGCGAATAATAAGCATAGACCACTACCGCCAAATCTTAGACCAAGTGGGTAGCATAACTGTATATGGATATTTGGCGGGTAGCTTGTATCTCTTATTTTTTGTACTATTTTCAATTTTGTTCTACAAGAAAATTATCAAGCCATCTACTATGCTAGAGCTGCAAGCCATGCAATATCAAATAACGCCGCATTTTATCATCAACACCATGAACTCAATTAAGATAATGGCAATAATTTCTCGTCAAGGCAATATAGAGAAAATGACAGAATCCTTTATGCGCCTACTTTCTGCTGTATTGGGCAAAAAAGGTACAATAAGCAGCATCAAAGAAGAAATAGGAAATATTAAGCATTATATACACATAATGAAGGTGCGCTTTGGTGAAAAATTCGATGTGGAATATGATATAGACCCAGAAATAATGAATTTATCAATCCTTAGCTTTTTGTTGCAGCCAGTGGTAGAAAACTCTATAATTCATGGTTTTAATGAGATGGATTTTGGTTGCATGATATATATCAAAGGCTATCGTAAAAAAGATGGGTTGTTTATAGAAATACGCGACAATGGTACAGGGATGACGGAAGAAAAGGCAAAGAAGGTACTTTCACAAAATCAAAAAAGCGATAATGGTTTTTTGAGCATGGGCGTGTATAATGTTAATAGACGAATACGACTTAACTACGGACACAAATATGGCTTACGCATAAAAATAGAGCCAGATGGAAAAACATGCGTGGTATTTGAGTTGCCATGTATTGAGCGAGGTGAGATGAGATGATAAAGGTTATGATTGTTGATGACGAAGAGATAGTTCATTTAGGTTTACAGGCAATGGCAGACTGGGAGAGTTATGGATTTTCATTATGCCACAGTGCATCAAATGGTCTTTCCGCTCTTGAAATACTGAAAAAACACAATGACATCGGTATTGTGCTAATTGATTTAAATATGCCCAAGATGGGCGGTATGCAATTTTTGGAAGAGGTTAATAGTTCTGGGATTAAAGCAGGGCGTGATTTAGAAATAATCGTGCTTAGTGCTTATGATAGATATGACCTTATACGTCAGGCTTTTAGGCTGGGAGCATCTGACTATATTGTGAAATTCGAGATGAACAAAAATGAAGTTCTAAAGCAACTACAGAAATGCGCGAAAAAGCTAGGTAAAGATGCAGGCAAGAATATGGATGCGCAACTAGATGCCAGCTCGCTTTCCGATTTGCTTTTAGGAAAGGAGGCTCAAGAAATTCCAGATATCGATAGCTATTCATATTTTTCCGTTGCATGTGTTCTAGCAGACAGCCCTTCAGGATTTTTAGATAAAATCCCTCTAATGCATAGTATAGCAAAAGACCAAGTGTCGCAAGGGTTATATATAGACATAGCAAATATTTCGCTAAACGAAGCTGGTATGCTATTTGCATTTAAAGCAAAAAGTATGAGTGCAAGCGAAGCAGAACTAGAAGCAGTATTGCGCAAGTTTCATGTTTATTTGAAGAATTACATGAACCTGCAAGTTACTATAGGTGTCGGAAATATGGTTTCGGATGCTTCAAAGATGAGCAGCCAATATGAAATAGCCAGACAAAATGCAAACCTCCGTTTCGTGCTTGGGCGAAGAAAAATAATCTTTCCTCGTGACACCGCAGGTATTGTAAGCCGCAATATAGGCAGCACTGTAGGGCTTTCGCGTAAAATGATAGCATCTCTTCGTAGTGGTGATGAAAACTCTCTTTCGGAAGCCTTGGGTTCTGTGCTGGCAACCATAGGTCAATATAACCCAGATAAAATAGACAAAATATTTCCATATTATTTTGAAGTGCTATTTTCTGTCATGCTATATCTGGATGAAATTGGTGCTACCGCAGAAGATATTTTTAAGCGCAATGTAAACTTTTATGAAGAAATACATAGATGCGAAACACGCGAAGAACTAAATAATTGGATAAAAAATATTGTAAACTGGATTGCAGAGTATTTACGGGATAAATCAGGTGTCACAAGCAGACCTGTAACTATGGCAAAAGAATTTATAACGCGCAATTTCTTCGACAAAACATTATCATTGCATATGGTTAGCTCTTATGTAGGTATAAGCGAAAACCACTTAAGCAGCATTTTTACAAAACAAACAGGTCAAACTTTCACAGAGTATGTAACAGGGCTGCGCATAGAAAAAGCAAAAATCCTACTAAAAGAAACCAACCTCAAAGTATATGAGATAGCAGAAAGTATAGGATTTGCAAATGCTGAATACTTTAGCAAGCTCTTTAAGAAAGCTACAGGCAAAAGCCCAAATCAATTCATTTCAAAATCTACATAAACAAACATCCGAAAAGGATAACTCTATCCCTCTCGGATGTTTTTATTATTCATTTTCTATTATATTTTGCTTAGTTATTGTGGGCTTTGACCAGCCATTTGACGTTCTTGGGCTTCTATCATTTTTTTAACCATATAGCCGCCAACAGAACCGTTTTGAGCCGACGTAAGGTCGCCATTGTAACCTTTTTTCAAAGGTACGCCGATTTCGCTGGCCACTTCATATTTAAATTGGTCTAAAGCCGCTTTAGCTTCTGGTACAGACTTAGTGTTTCTTGACATGTTATCACCTCCCCTGCTTATATAATGTGGAGTACATGAGATGATTATGCTGGTTTTTTCTTCATTCGCACAATTTGGATATATGGACAATGCCAATAATTGCATATGGATTTTTCAGTAGCATATGATATCATATTTATGTAGAAATATAAGCATAAGGGGGAGTTTTTATGGAAGAGAGGCTGTTTGTATATACATTTTGGGAGGAGTACACCAGATATATCAGGCCTTCTATTACCAAAATTGATATATTATTAAAATCAGCGGAATATCCTCTTGATATGTCGTGTGTGGGTCAAGTGTTAGATATTCCCAGAAAAGAGGTGGCTTCCATCATGCTTAGAGCAGGCTTGGATAAAATTGATAGGGAAGCATTCTTACACATTATGGCAAATGGTAGTAGCCGAATATGCCATTTGTATCGCAAAGAGGTAGAAATAGGCTCACCTCCTACATATACGGCATCTCAATTATCTTATATCTATAATCTGGACATAAATGACGTAAAAAATGCCTGTGAAAAATTGCAAATAAAAGAGGCCACAGTATTGACTATGCCCCTTATATTCGCGAATATACCATATTTGGCGTAATATAGCTAGTATTACGCTGATACTTTATTAACCATGCGCATCAGTTTAGACTTCTTTCTGGCGGCATTGTTTTTGTGATACACGCCTTTAGAGGTGGCCTTGTCTATTGTTTTCACAGCACCTGTAAGAGCTGTGCGCGCAGAGTCAAGGTCGTTTGTTGCGCAAGCCGCAACAACTTTTTTCATAGCCGTTTTTGTGCGGGATTTAATCATTTTGTTGCGCATAGCTTTTTTCATAGTAACTTTTATGCGCTTTTTCGCGGATTTTATATTTGCCAAAATCTCACCTCCAATCCGATTCATTCTACACCAAACCCCGAACTATGTCAAGGCTTTTTTTAAACAGAAAAAGAGGTTGACTTTCTTTGGGAAAACTGGTACAATATGTATATGTTGTTAGTCTATTTTATATTTGGAGGCTCAATTATGGTCAAATTGAACAAAACTTTTCTGGCAAGCAATAAAATCACTGACAAATTAGAAATTAACAAAAATGAAGATTATCCCATCAAAATATTGCAGTTTGGTGAAGGTAATTTTTTGCGTGCTTTTGTTGATTATATGATAGATGTTCTTAATGGTGCTGGGCAATTTGGCGGTGCTATTACGCTTGTACAACCTATATCAATGGGCATGGCAGATATGATAAATGCACAGGATGGTTTGTATACTGTTATTCTTCGCGGCTTAGAGGATAAGCGCGAGGTAGTTCGTAAAAGACTTGTAACTTGCATAGATTCTTGCATAAATCCATATTCAGATTTTGATAAATACTTTGAATCTGCCAAAAACCCAGACTTGCGTTTTATTGTATCCAACACAACAGAGGCAGGTATTGCGTATAAAAAAGACGATAAACTAGAGGACAAGCCTCAGGCAGGCTTCCCTGCTAAAGTTTGCGCTCTGCTCTATGAGCGTTATCGTCATTTCGAAGGCAATGCTTCCAAAGGACTTATTTTCATACCTTGTGAGCTTATTGATAATAATGGTGATGCTTTAAAAGAGGTTGTTTTGCTACATGCCAGAGACTGGCAATTGCCTCAAACCTTTGTAGATTGGGTGGAAAATGCAAATCACTTTACAAATACGCTTGTAGACCGCATTGTTACTGGATATCCTAAAGATGAAATCGACACTTTGCAAAAGGATTTAGGTTATGAAGATAATATAATGGTTACGGCTGAAATCTTCCACTTCTTTGCTATAGAAGCTAAAGAATCCTCTCTAAAGGCTATCTCAGAGGAGTTGCCATTACACAAGGCAGGGCTTAATGTGGTATGGACAACGGATGCAACGCCTTATAAACAGCGTAAAGTTCGCATTCTTAATGGCGCGCATACAATGAGCGTGCTTGCTGCACATCTAGCTGGCAAAACCACTGTTGGCGAGATGATGAGTGACGACATTTTTGTGCAATATTTACAAAAAGGTATTTTTGATGAAATTATTCCAACTCTTGATTTGGAGCGTGACGACCTTGTGAATTTTGCAAATTCTGTTTTTGATAGATTTGCAAACCCATATATCCATCATTATTTAATGTCAATCGCGCTTAATTCTGTATCCAAATACCGCGTACGCGTTTTGCCGTCTATTTTGGAATATCATAAGCGCAAGGGTGAGATTCCCGTTGCCCTAACCTTCTCTCTTGCGGCTCTTATCGTTTTCTACAAAGGTGATGGTTATGATGTACCAGACGATGCCGATATTGTCTCGTTCTTTAATAAGGCTTGGGCAGATAGCTCAAATATGCAGGATTTGGCAAGGTTAGTTCTGAGCAATGCGAGTTTATGGGACGAAGACCTCAATAACATATTTGGTTTAGCCGATAAGGTAGCGCATTATTTAGATGGTATTGTAAAAAATGGTACAACATCAGAGATTGCAAAACTACATTTATAGAAAGTGGTGATATAATTGCAAATGTCAGATATTGCTGTAAAAATAAACGCATCAGACAATGTTGCCGTGATGCTGAAGGATGTAGTTAAAGGCGCAGATATCTTCGGTGTCATAGCCTTAGAAGATATTGGGCGTGGACACAAAATGTCTTTATGTGATATTGGCGAAGGTGAAAATATCGTAAAGTATGGATATCCCATCGGTCATGCTACACAGGCTGTGCAGGCTGGATGCCGAGTGCATACACATAATTTGCGTACGAATTTGCGCGGTCTTTTAGAATACGAATATAAGCCGGAGGAGTTTGTGCCTTTGCCCAAACAACTAGGAACTTTTTGTGGATATGTGCGTAGCGACGGGCGTGTTGGCATACGTAACGAGATTTGGATTGTTAATACAGTTGGTTGCGTGAATAAAATTGCCGAAAGAATTGTAAAGATAGCTAACGAGCGTTTTAAAGGCCGTACTGATGGCATTTTTACCTTTGTACATCCTTTTGGTTGCTCGCAGCTCGGCGATGACCATGGTTTTACGCAAGATGTACTTAAAAATATGGTAGGTCATCCAAATGCTGCTGGGGTTCTTGTTCTTGGGCTTGGTTGCGAAAATAATAATATCCCTGAGTTCAAAGAAGTCTTGGGCAGTTGGGATGATGAGCGCGTGAAATTTCTTAATGCGCAAGATGTGGATGATGAAATAGAGTCTGGACTTGCCATTATTGAAGAGCTGGTTCAGTATGCCGAAAAATTTAAACGACAGGATGTTTGCATTAGCAACCTCATAATTGGGCTAAAATGCGGCGGTAGTGATGGCTTCTCGGGCATTACGGCTAACCCGCTCGTGGGGCGACTTTCTGATGATATCATTGCCCATGGCGGCACATCCATATTAACAGAAGTGCCAGAAATGTTTGGTGCAGAGCAAATTTTAATGAATCGTTGTGAAGATGTTACTGTTTTTGAAAAAACAGTAAAGCTTATTAACGACTTCAAAGGATATTTCATTAAGCATGACCAAGAAATTTATGAAAATCCTTCACCTGGCAATAAGGATGGCGGCATATCAACATTGGAGGACAAATCTTTGGGTTGCACACAGAAAGGTGGCACAAGCCAAGTTGTAGATGTGCTTGACTATGGCGAAACCGTACGCAAGCGCGGCTTGAACCTTTTGCAAGGTCCTGGTAATGACATAGTGGCTGTTACAAACCTTATGGCAGCTGGTGCGCATATTGTGCTTTTTACCACAGGTCGCGGCACTCCGCTCGGTGCGCCTGTTCCTACCGTCAAAATCTCTAGTAATTCACAGCTTGCCCACGGCAAGCCATCATGGATAGACTTTAATGCAGGGACATTGCTAGAAGGTGAGAATATGGACATTGCGGCTCAAAAATTCTTTGACTACATTATTAGCGTAGCCAATGGCAATCAAACACAAAATGAAATCAACGATTATCGCGAAATATCAATTTTCAAAGATGGTGTTATTTTATAGGATTTTACCAATTTTAACATTTTGACTTCGCATGCCTTTATGAGTGCGAAGTCAAAATTGTATTAAAAGTTATGGGGGTTGATGTATTATGAAAGAGAAGTATGGCGACATTTTGAAATTCGTAGATGGATTAATGGCACATTCCACGCCTGATAAGGCGGCGTGGAATGTGGAGCATGTGTTGGAAAATAAACCCACAAAATGGAATTATATTGACGGATGTATGATTAAAGCCATTTTGGACATGTATTATGCGACCAAGGATAAAAAGTATCTGGATTTTGCAAAGGATTTCATCAACTTTTTTGTGAGTGATGATGGCAAAATTCTTGGTTATGACGTTGAAGAATATAACTGCGACCATATCAATATGGGCAAAACCCTTTTTGACCTTTATGAAATTTTTGGCGAAGGGAAGTATCGCCTTGCGGCTGATTTACAGTACAGTCAGCTAGGAAGTCAGCCGCGCACTAACTCTGGGAATTTTTGGCATAAGAAGATATATCCAAATCAAGTATGGCTTGATGGTTTGTATATGGTTCAGCCATTTTATTTGGAATATGAGGCACGTTTTGGCAATGCCGATAATGTGGACGACAGCATAAATCAATTTAAAAATGCATCGGCAGCAATGAAAGATGCCGAAACAGGGCTTTTTTACCATGGCTATGATGAAAGCCGCGAGATGTTTTGGGCAGACAAAGAAACAGGGCTTTCACAGAACTTTTGGAGCCGCTCTATGGGCTGGTATGCTATGGCTTTGGTAGATTGCGCAGAAAAATTAGATACAAAGAAGCACACCGCACAAATCAGTATTTTGGCTACACAGCTAAAAGATTTGCTTGATGCGCTGTTAAAGGTGCAAGATGTCGAAAGCAAGATGTTTTATCAGGTAACCAATAAAGGGCATATGGAAGGCAATTATCTAGAAACTAGCGGTAGCTGCGCAATTGCGTATGCGCTAATGAAAGGTTCGCGTCTTGGCTACTTGCCTGAAAATTATTTTGAAAAAGGTTCAGAGATTTTCCATGGCGTTATGAAGCACAAGCTTGTGCTAGATGATGGTGTTTTCGCGCTGAAAGATGTGTGTCTTGTGGCAGGTCTTGGCGGAATGCCAGGCAAAGGTAGCTACAAATTGCGCGATGGCACATTTGAATATTACATCGCCGAGCCGCGTGTGGATAATGATGCTAAGGGCGTTGCGCCATTCTTGTTTTCTTTCGCAGAGGTGCTTAGGAGGAATGATGCATGAAAATAGGCGTTAGGGCACATGATTTTGGGCGGCATTCGGCTGTAGAGTTACCAAAAATAATCCGCGAGGCAGGTTTTGAAGCGGTTCAGCTGGCTTTCACCAAAGCCATTGACGGTATATCCAAATTTTCTGATGTCACTGACCATTTGTTAGAAGAAACACGAGAAAATTTTACTAAAAATAATGTGAAAATCACTGTGCTTGGTTGCTATATCGAGCCTTCTCTGCCAGATAAGGCAGAGAGACTTGCTCATGTGGAAAATTTTAAGCTTGGACTTGGACATGCTGCAAAGCTTGGTGTTGGCATAGTTGGCACAGAAACAACACATTTTGATATCGATGCCACAACCAGCGAGCGCGAAAAGGTTTATCAGCTACTAAAAGATAGTGTGTTGCGTATGGCTGATGAAGCTGAAAAGCAAGGTGTTTGCATTGGTATTGAACCCGTGGCAGAGCATACGCTTAACACGCCCGAGCTGACAACTCGGCTCTTCGACGAAGTGGATTCTGACAAACTATGTGTTATCTTTGACCCTGTAAACCTCGTGTTGCCGCGCACAATCATAAATCAGCTTCACATATATGACGACCTCTTCACCGATCTGGGTGACAAGATTTGTGTACTGCATATGAAGGACACAATAACCACGAGCGGCGAAAAGGTGTGGCGCAATATAGGCGAAGGGCAAATTGATTATGACTTTATTTTTGATTGGTTGCATAGTCATAAACCTAATATTCCCCTACTCCGCGAGGTGGCGCAAATGGATAGTTACAAGCAGGATATAGTTACAATCAAAAAATATGCAAATAAATCTTAGGAGGACGAAAAAATGAATATCAAATTTTATTACGGACAACACCCAGATGATGTAAAAATGTATGATACCGAAGAGTTGCGCGACCAGTTTTTGCTCGAAGATCTTTTTTTGCCAGACGTTGTGAATCTTAACTATTCGCATAACGACCGTATTATCGTTGCGGGTATTATGCCTGTTAAAGAAGTGCTTACGCTTGCTGGCGGCCACGCTATTGGTGTGGACACATTCTTTGAGCGTCGCGAGGGCGGTGTTATCAACATTGGCGGCAAGGGTGTTATCACGCTTGACGGCACTGATTACACTCTTGATAATCAAGATTGTTTATACATTGGTATGAGCGTTAAGCAAATTGCTTTTAAAGCTGTAGATGCGACGAATCCACCAAAATTCTACTTCAATAGCACACCTGCACATCACGCATATCCCAATAAGCTCATTACGCTTGCGGATGCTAATAAGGTGCATCTTGGCGATATGGCTACATCTAATAAACGTACCATCAACCAATATATCGTACCCGCTACTGTTCCTACATGCCAGCTTACAATGGGTATGACTATTCTTGAGCCAGGCTGTATGTGGAACACTATGCCATGCCATACACACGAACGCCGCATGGAAGTTTACTTCTACTTTGATATGGCTGATGATGCCCGCGTATTCCATTTTATGGGGCAACCGCATGAAACACGACATCTTGTGGTAGCAAATGAACAAGCCGTTATATCTCCTAGCTGGTCTATCCATAGTGGCGTCGGAACTTCTCGCTATACTTTCATTTGGGGAATGTGCGGTGAAAATCAGGTGTTTACGGACATGGATGTTTGTGCTATGGAAGATTTGAGATAATTTTAGGAGGAATTTACAATGTTTGATATGAAGACTTTCAGACTAGATGGCAAAATCGCGCTTGTTACGGGTGCATCATACGGTATAGGCTTTGCTATGGCACAAGCTTTAGCAAATGCAGGTGCTACAATCGTTTTTAATGATATTAAGCAAGAACTGGTAGAAATCGGTATCCAGAATTATAAAGATGCTGGCATAACCGCTCATGGTTATGTTTTTGACGTTACTAACGAAGACCAAGTAAATGAATATGCCGCAAAAATCCGCAAGGATGTTGGTATCGTTGATATTGTTGTAAACAATGCAGGCATCATCAAGCGTATCCCTATGCTTGAAATGAGCGCGGCAGATTTCCGCACCGTTATTGATATCGACCTTAATGGTCCATTCATTGTATCTAAGGCGTTTTTGCCTGGCATGTTAGAAAAGGGTCATGGCAAAATCATCAATATTTGCAGTATGATGAGCGAGCTGGGTCGCGAGACTGTGGCTGGCTATGCAGCAGCTAAAGGTGGACTAAAAATGCTGACAAAGAATATTTGCTCAGAATTTGGTCATGCAAATATCCAATGTAACGGCATAGGTCCTGGCTATATAGCCACCCCACAAACCGCACCACTACGCGAAGCGCAGCCAGATGGAAGCCCGCATCCTTTTGATTCTTTTATTGTAGCAAAAACCCCTGCCGCTCGTTGGGGTACACCAGAGGATTTGCAAGGACCAGCTGTTTTTCTTGCTTCTGATGCATCCAATTTCATAAATGGTCATGTGCTGTACGTAGATGGCGGCATCTTAGCATATATCGGCAAACAGCCATAAGGAGGAACTAAATTTTGAAACGCATAGTTATATTTTTTAGTATGCTCGTTATGATTTTGACTTTTGCTGCTTGCGGGAGCGACACAACCACGGTCGCTACTTGGACAACATCAGGTACATTAGTTAATGAACGTGAAACTGATAGCTGGTTTATTTCTGTAGGCAGAGCAAATGGCCACATTAGACGTGATGCTACATTTGCCGCTGACAGTTTGGAGTTAGTGCAGATAAGAAGTTTTAATGCTGACGGCGAAATTACACTTACATTTACACAGGGCGATTCAGAAACGGTTATAGACCTATCGGGAGGTCTCGACGGCTTTATGAACCTTATTCAGTTTGAACCAGGCACAATTGGTATTCGTTTAGACTTCAATAACGCTACGGATATTGACATATACATTGATTGGTCAGGCACAACAGGCTTTCGCTAAATTGTTGGAATAGTATTTACAAATATTTCCTCATTCCTGTTTTTCTCTAGCGATTCTTCAATGTCTGGCGCATTATCACCCTTGCCCCGTACGCGTTCCAGCATGTACGGGGCGGTGTTGACCGCCACATGCTTTATGTTGTTGTTTCGTGATTTTACATCGTTTGCCACGCGCTGTTTTAGAGCTATCAAGTCTGCATCATTTAGCTCTTTTGTTAGATTCAAGCTTATCACAGCCGTATCGCTATCTATCTGCACATTGCAATCTTTGATTTCAGCATAGTTAGCTAGGTGGTTCGAAATATTTTCAGCCATATTGTCCACTGATTGTTTCTCTACTTCGTAATCTGTAACATCCCCCGCATCCGCACAAGAACCAAGCAGAAAAATCAGCAGAACAAACATAAACATTTTTTTCATTTTGCACCCCTTTTTTTGCTTTTATTTTTCATAAAAATATGTTATATTATGTAGGTTAAGAATTTTTCCAAAGGAGGAAGATTATGCACACATATGCTCGTAGACACCACAGAGTTGCCGCGAAGGAGGCGGCATATAGCCCACAAGGTCAAATGGTAAGATTAAAAAGAAATAAATACAAAATTGCGGCTGTAGGCTTGGCATTATTTTTGCTAGCCTGCGTTAAATGGTTTGTGATAGGCTATTTGGTAGGTAGCAGACATGATGACTAATGACACAATAAGCAATATTTTGGAGGTGGCTTTATGAGACTAGGCATGGTAGGTTTGCCAAATTCTGGTAAAAGTGCATTATTTAATGCCCTAACAAATAGTGAGGCCGCCTCAGGCAACTATCCTTTTTCCACTGTGGATAAAAATGTAGGCATTGTACCTGTTGGAGATGCTAGGCTGGCTGTGCTAGAAAAAATTTATAGCTCGAAAAAAATCACTCCAGCCACAATAGAATTTGTAGATATAGCTGGGCTTGTGCGTGGTAGCAGCGGCGGTGGCGGTATAGGTAACAAATTTCTTTCACATATACGCGAAATGGATGGTCTTGTACAAGTCGTGCGTTGTTTTGAAGATGAAAATATCCCGCATGTAGATGGAAGCATAGACCCTGTTCGCGACATGGAAACGATACGTCTTGAACTTATTTTTGCCGACATGGAAACCATTAGCAAACGTATTAATAAAGTTAAAAAAGAAAATAAAAGCGGCAAGGGCAACAAAGACGAGGAAGCCCTTTTGGTACGCCTTATTGAGCATCTGGAGAATGAAAAAACCGTTCTTGACCTCGATGCCACTGATGATGAGCGTGCTTTGCTCACGCACCTCGGACTTTTAACCAACAAGCCCATGATTTTTGTTGCAAATGTGGATGAATCTGATGTTGAAGGCAATGAACACACAATCGCTATGCGTTCCTTTTTAGCAGGAAGCGGCGCAGACAAGTTTATGTTTATTGTTGCCGCCAAAGTAGAGGAAGAACTTGTTGGTTTGGATGATGACCAAAAAAAGGAATTTCTAGCAGAGCTTGGTATAGCTAATAGCGGGTTAGACCAGGTTACAGAGGCGGGTTATCGCGCACTTAACCTTATGTCTTTTCTAACTGGTGGCCCAACAGAAGTGCGAGCTTGGACTATCCCTATCGGCACGAAGGCGGCTGTAGCTGCTGGCAAAATTCATAGTGATATTCAGCGCGGCTTTATCCGTGCAGAAATTGTTAGTTACGATGACTTGGTAGAAAAAGGCAGCTATAATGCTTGTAAAGAAGCAGGACTTACTCGCCTTGAGGGCAAGGAGTATATTGTAAAAGAAGGAGATGTAATCCTTTTTAGATTTAATGTATAAAATACACTATGTGGGTTGTGGCAAAAGCCACAACCTTTGTTTTTCGATTGCTGAGTATAAAAAATTTGTCTTTTGAAAATAATAACTAAATTTTTTCTTAAACTAGGCATTATAATATACATTTTGATGAAAATATATATTTGCCTATTTTTTTGTTGCACTTTTTCACACAATCTATTATAATTATCAATAACTAAATAAATTGAATTAAGTAAGTTTAATGAAGGTGATTTTATCCAAAACGGAGTTCAGTTAAAAAATGCGAATATATTATCTGTGAAATTGGCCGTTATTGAAAGCCCTATGATTACGAAGCCCCAATTGTCCAAGATGCTTGGCTTGTCTTTGGTAACTGTAAACAAGATAGTTGATGAACTGGCGGCTAACGGCGAAATATTAGATATGGGGCAAACAGAGTCCACAGGCGGCAGAAAAGCAAAACAGTATATGCTAAACAAGAATCACAAATCAATTTTGACTGCCCTTGTCCGTAGCGGAGCTGTGAGTTGTGCCATTGTAAACTTGATAGGTGAAATATGCTATGAAAATTCATTTGCCCATGATGAAAACTGGATAGATAGGCTGGCAGAATTTATACATATCGAAGATTTGCCACCAGTCGCTTGTGTCGGGGTGGCTGTGCCAGGAACGGTGCATGATGACATCATAAGAAACATCCCAACAGTGCCAGAATTGGAGGGCATAAAGCTCGCGGAAGCCCTAATGGAAAAGCTAGGATTGCCTATCATCATAGAAAATGATATAAACATCGCAGCCATGGGTGCATGTTATCGCTTTGCTGGGGATGTTAGTAATATGGTTTTTTTGTACCTAGATAAAGGTATAGGGATGGGAACAGTATTACGCAACGAGATTTATCAAAGCAAAAGAAACTTCGCAGGCGAAATTGCCTACATGTATCTAGGGGATTGTTATGATGGCAAAAATATTGAGCAATACATATTGAATTGCATTGACAAAGGCGACATCTCAAGTATATTAGACATTCTATCAAAAGTGCTTGCTAATGTTTCCTGCGTACTCGACCCTGATGTAGTTGTGGTAGATTCACCCATATTAAAACAAGAACACTTAGACATTATTGATAACAAGCTTTCTGCAATTATCGGGCGTGATTTTCTACCAGCACTAGAACTATCATCTTATAATCAAGACATTTACTATCAGGGACTGTATCGTCTTTATATGGAGAAAGAAAAGTCCTTTAGGGAAGAACGGTAATTGCCGCGGAGGTAATATGAAAAAGCTACTATTTGCTTCATTTTGTTTGTTTTTCGCAGTAATTCTTGGTGGTTGTGCAGATAATGAGGAATATATAGATGCATCAACTGAGAACACAAGGGATACTCGCAACGCAGGGCAAATGATTGCTGATGGCCTTGACCTTAGGGGGTATATCCCTATGCCTGAACGAGTTATTAATTCTCAAGTCGAAGAGATACATTTTCCGCATGGAGGGGTTGCTAGCATGATACCGAGAAAAGCAGGGATTTTCTTTTACGATGAAAGAGATTTCGGGAATTTATTTGGAAACTTGGAACTTACGCCGTTTTACGCACCTGAAGATTACTATGTTTTTGATTTTCTTTTCGACCCTAATCAATTTGAATATTCCTTCACTTATACCAATTTCTACCGCAATATTTTCCTAAGTTACAGCAGGGAGGATTTTGCACAGGTATCTGTGATGGTAAATGGTGAAAATATCGCCATGGGCGATTATGGAGGATATCCAGAATTTGTTATTACGCTATTAAACGGTGAAGCAACTATTGTCGAAGTTACTACAATCACCCATGACAACCAAGAATATACATACACAATCTCAATATATACCCCATTTTTTGAATACAACCAAAGTGCGGCACGCCCCGTCCTCAAAGGGACTTTCATACAGCCATGGGATAATGGTGGGCCAAGCCACTTTACCGATGATGAATGGGACGAACATTTGCAAATGCTACAGCGGGCAGGGATAAACACAATTGTCTTGCAGTGGACAGCGCGTACGGATGCAAATGGCAATGTTACATCTGTCTTTTTTGGAAGCGCGTACGCAAGAGAAAATGGCAACCCAGCATCTGCCGAGCAAACCGAATTTATGGTAGAGCGGCTTCTTCGTTCTGCAACAAAGCATAATATGCAAGTGTTTCTTGGCACTGTTATCGAAGAAGATGGCTGGTGGGCTGGAGCGTACAATAATACAAGTTGGCGCGAAACTCAAAACCGCATCGGAAATATCATGCTACAAGAAATTTATGATAGATACAAGTCGATGTTTCCAGATGCATTTGCTGGCTGGTATTGGGCATGGGAAATGTACACAGTTAGAGACTATTCATCTTTTAATCCAGCATGGGCAGAAATGTTTTCCGCTAATACTCTATGGCTAGACGAAATAGATGAATATAATATGCCAATGCTTATTTCGCCTTTCCATAGCTCATATCAAGGACGCACGCCACGAGATGCATACGAACAATGGTCAAACTTTTTTGAAATAGCACATTGGCGAGATGGCGACATCTTTTGCGCCCAAGATTCTGTTGGAGCAGGCGGCGGCAGAGCATCTTTGCCTAAAGCAGATGCCCTAAACAGGGCAACCAAGACAGCGGTCAGAAATGCTTCGACCGACATTGCTTTCTGGATAAATGTAGAAAACTTTACCGAAAGCGAAGATGGCAGACCATTTACCATTGAACCAGCACTCATAGAACGTTTTATACAGCAACTTGAAGTTGCAGGGCGTTTCACTGATTATATCATCACCTACTCATACAGCCACTTTTTTAACGGCAATGGCTCTACCGCCGAACGCCGAGGGGATGCAGACTATAGAGCATATCTTAACATGCAATAGTTTTATTATCAATACCAGTATATCCAACAAGTCAAGTAAGGACGGTGAAGATTTTTGAGAAAAATTAGCCGCAAAAACCTCATTATTGTCATTTCTGCTATTCTCGTTTTGTCTGCTATTTTTTTGATTTCAAGAGATACGAATTATGCACCAGGGCTTGGCGAGCAAGGTAGTCAAGTGGTACGAACCACTCCCGTATCAGCAAATCGATATGGATTTCAAAATTATTTAAATGATAGCCCTTCCAACCGTCCAGACGTAACCATATACATAGAGGGTGCTAACTTTTCGCGCTACGAAGGCATGGAAGTAATAGTGCTGCAAGATTTTGAGGGCATGGAAGGTGCTTCTGTTTGGACTGACGAGATTGGGTTAATAGAGTGGGAAGTGTATGTCGAGGAAGCTGGATTATATAATCTTTCTGTTCTTTATTTTTCTATTGAAGGCAAGAATGCAGACATACAAAGAACTGTTTTGATTAATGGCGAACTCCCTTTTATAGAAGCATCTCAGATAGAATTGCGCCGTACATGGGTAAATTCTTATGATACAATAAGGCAAGATAACAGGGGTAACGACTTGCGTACACCACAAGTAGAGCTACATATGTGGCGCGATTCTGTGCTTGAGGATTCGCTTGGCACATATACCGAGCCTTTTGCTTTTTATCTGCCATCTGGCTTAAACTCAATCACTTTTGTCGCTACACGAGAGCCAGTTGTCATTCGTAGATTGGTGCTGTTTCAAGCACCTGTTGCACTATCGTATGCAGAGATTACCGCAAGTCGCCCATCCTTACATAAGCCGTCTGGTGTTGCTGAGGTTATTCAAGGACAGGATGCAGCAAGAAAATCTTCCCCTATGCTTTTCCCTTCGAGCGATAATTCCAGCCCCGCTGTTTATCCATATAGCCCAAGCGAGGTGAGAATAAACAATATCGGTGATGGTACATGGGGAACACCTGGGCAGTGGATTGAATGGGACTTTTATGTCGAAGAAGCTGGTCTTTACAGAATTGCAATGAATGTTAAGCAAAACACCGTAAGAGGGACGAGCGTATTCCGAAGAATAACCATTAATGGCGAAGTTCCTTTTTCAGAGATGGCCGCTGTACCGTTCGGACATGCAAATAGCTGGCGTATGGAGACATTAGGTGGAAGTGATGACCCCTACCTGTTTTGGCTTGAAGAAGGACATCACACAATCCGTATGGAAGTTGTGCTAGGAGATTATGCCCCATATGTGCGCCACATCACTGAAAGCATATATATTCTAAATAACTTGTATCGCCAGATTGTTATGATAACAGGCAATACACCTGATAATTTTAGGGATTATCAGCTTGCTAGGCGACTGCCGCATTTGGTGGATGCATTGAATGAAGAGCGCGAAATCCTAGAATTAATTTTCGAAGAACTGACTTTGCTTTCAGGCGGAAACAGTAGCAGGGATGCCGTAATACGTACACTGGCTTCGGTGCTTCAACGAATGACCGACGACATAGAGGAAAGCCCAAGGCGACTTTCAATGCTTAGAACAAGCATCGGTTCGCTTGGCACATGGCTAACACAAGTGCGTGAAATGGGCATGGCCGTAGAATCCATACATATATTATCTGTTGATGTTCCTGACCCGACATTTAACAATGGCTTTTTGGCATATGTCAGGCATGAGTTTTTAAGATTATTCTACTCGTTTATAATTGATTATTCCGCAATTGGTAATACATCAACAGATGATGAAGCCCGCACAATAACGGTCTGGGTTGGTCAAGGGCGCGACCAAGCAAATGTCATAAAGGCTCTTATTGATGAAAATTTCACGGTCAATACGGGTATTAATGTAAATCTTATGCTTGTAGACATGAATACACTTTTGCCCGCAACTCTTTCGGGTCAAGGACCTGATGTCGCTATGATGGTGGCAAATGAACTTCCTATGAATTTCGGAATGCGCGGAGCGGTTGCAGATTTGACGCAATTCTCTGATTTTGAGGAGGTAACGCAAGCGTTTATGCCTTCCGCCATGATTCCTTTCACATTTGATGGGCGTAGTTTTGCTTTGCCAGAAACACAAACATTTAATATGCTATTCTACAGAGCTGATATTTTAGAGGAGCTTGGTTTAGATATTCCCGAAACATGGGATGATGTTAGAGCCAGCATGTCGGTTTTAAGCCAAAACCACATGACATTTGGTTTGCCTGTAACCCATAGCTGGGGCGGACAGACCATTGACACGGCACATTTAACATTTACTATGTTTTTGTTTCAAGCTGGCGGAGAGCTTTATAACGAAGATGGCTCTTTATCCATGCTAGACTCCGACCTTTCTGTCAATACATTCAGAGAATTTACGCAGTTTTTCACCGACTTTGGACTCGACCAGATATATGATTTTGCAAATCGCTTTAGGATAGGCGAAATGCCGCTTGCTATCGCAGATTACACAAGTTATAATCTACTACAAGTATTTGCGCCAGAGCTACGCGGAATGTGGGGCTTTACAATGGTGCCAGGTACTGTTCGAAAGGATGGAACAATTAGCCATGCTGTTGCAGCGGGTGGCACGGCTTCAATCATTATGGAAAGAACACAAGATGCAGATGCCTCTTGGGAGTTTCTAAGATGGTGGACATCGGCAGAAACACAGGTGCAATTCGGTCGTGCAATGGAATCTTTGATGGGTCCTGCTGCTAGATATCCTACGGCTAACCAAGAAGCTTTGGCTATGCTACCTTGGCCTGTAGAAGATTTCAGACGTTTGCAAGCACAGTTTCAATATGCCCAAGGCGTACCGCAAGTTCCTGGTGGATATTTTACATCAAGGCAAATCAACAATGCTTTCTATAGGGTTGTAACAGAAATGCAAGTTGGTCCAAGGGAGGCATTAGCAGATTTCACAAGATACATAAACGAAGAAATTACTTTTAAACGCAGGGAATTTGGGATTGATTAATATATTTAGAGTTGCATTATCCGATGAGGGGGCACTTGAATGAACCGCAACAGGGGATTTAAACTTAACAGGCAAAGCTATATGCTTTTAGCACCGTTTTTCATATTATTTACCATGTTTACGGTTGTGCCTGTAGTTGCATCGATTATATTTAGCTTTACAAATTTTAATATGCTTTCATGGCCGCAATTTATTGGATGGGCAAACTATACGCGTCTTTTCCTCCATGACGATGTGTTTTCTATGGCATTACGCAACACGATATTGTTCGCACTTATAACAGGTCCGTTAAGCTATGTCATGTGTTTCGTCTTTGCTTGGATAATAAACGAATTTCCATCAAAAATTCGTGCATTTTTAACTGTCGTGTTTTATGCACCATCCATTTCAGGCAATGTATTCTTTATATGGCAGTACATATTTTCAAGCGACCGCTACGGTCTTGCAAATGCGCTATTAATGGATGCTGGGTTGATAGCAGGCGAAATCCTTTGGTTTAGAGATGAGCGGTATATACTACCTATTTTGATTGTTGTTCAGCTTTGGTTAAGCCTTGGTACTGGCTTTCTGGCATTTATAGCTGGTCTGCAGACTGTAGATAAATCGCTTTACGAAGCGGGTGCTGTGGATGGTGTGCGAAATCGCTGGCAAGAGCTATGGTTTATCACATTACCTTCAATGAAGCCTCAGTTGATGTTTGGTGCTGTTATCCAAATCACGACAAGCTTTGCTGTTTCTGATATTTCTATACAGTTGGCTGGGCTGCCATCAATTAATAATGCAGGTGCTACTGTTGTTACTCATTTAGTTGACTTTGGCTTTATTCGTTTTGAGATGGGTTATGCAAGCGCAATTGCAACCATTTTGTTTATTATGATGATTGGAACAAACAAACTTGTGCAGTCCATGTTGAAAAAGGTGGGGTCTTAGCTATGGCAAGACGAGGTGAAGCAAGGTACGCAAAGCGTACAAAAAATCTTAATAGGTCTACAGGCGGAACAATAGCATTGCTTTTGTTTATCGGTATATTTGGTGTGTTTACCGCAATGCCCCTTGTTCTGGTTATAAACAATGCCTTTAAGCCACTGGATGAACTGTTTATGTTTCCACCGCTATTTTTCGTGAGAAACCCAACGCTAGATAATTTCGCTGACCTCTTTGTGCTAATGGGGCAGTCCTGGGTGCCATTTTCGCGCTATGTGCTTAACACTATTATCATCACTGGTGCTGGCGTAGTCGGGCATGTTATTATAGCATCCATGGCAGCATATCCTCTAGCAAAAAACAATTTTCGTTTCAAAAATGTGCTGTTTAGCATGGTTATATTAACGCTAATGTTCTCTGCCAATGTTACCGCCATACCAAACTACATGGTTATTTCTGCCATAGGCATCAACAATACATATTTGGCACTCATATTGCCCGCTTTCTCATCCGCTCTTGGGCTGTATCTAATGAAACAGTTCATGGAACAGTTACCAGATTCGCTTATGGAAAGTGCACGGCTGGATGGAGCAAGCGAGTTTCGCATATTCTGGTCTGTTGCAATGCCTAATGTAAAGCCCGCGTGGCTTACGCTAACAATCCTAATGTTCCAATCCTTATGGGGCAACACAGGCGGAATTTTCTTACGAAGCGAGGAGCTAAAACCTCTGAACTTCGCACTTAACCAAATTGTAATGGGCGGCGTTGCTAGAGCGGGTGTTGGTGCAGCTGTTGGGCTATTTATGATGGCAGTACCTGTAACATTATTTATATTTTCACAGTCAAGGATTATAGAGACAATGGCAACTTCTGGGATGAAGGAGTAGTTAAATTGAAGAATATACTTATAAAAACGTTATCTTTAATAATTGCCTTTCTGGTCATTTTTTCTTCGCCTATGCAAATATTCGCAAGCGACGGGCGAACACCGTTTTTGAACTATACCTTTGACCATTGGGGCAACGAAATGCCTTCGCCAGCGGCTTATGTTCCTGTGCGCTCTATTGGTGGGCGAGATATAAGCTCAGAGGTAGGAGATTTTCGTGCGCCAGAAGATTTGGCTGTGGATATATATGGGAATATATATTTGCTGGATACGGGCAATAATCGTGTGGTTGTCTTTGACACCGACCTAAGGCTTATTAGAGTTATCGAGGGTTTTTATCGCGATGGGATTGCCCAAACTTTTAGCAGTCCAAATGGAATCTTCGTAACTGAAAATTTGGATGTCTTCATTGCCGATACAGGCAACAACAGAGTTGTTGCTCTGAACCAAAATGACGAACTGCTTAAAGTCATAGAAAATCCCGAAGACGAAACCATAGAAGCAGGATTTATATTTTTGCCACTCAGCGTAACCGTGGACAGAGCGGGACGCGTATATGTCATAGCGCGTAATGTGTACGAAGGCATCATGTCCTTTAGTCCTGATGGTGAGTTTTTTGGATATTTCGGAACAATAAATGTGCGGTATACCCTGCTTGATTGGTTCTGGAGACAATTTTCTACGCAAGCACAGCGCGCTCAACAAAGGCTCTTTATACCCATGGAATTTTCTGGTATGGATATAGATGACGCGGGTTTTATATTTGCAACCATTGCCGATAAGGGTTTTGATGATGGCGTAATGCGTTTAAACCCAAGCGGAGACGATGTGTTAAGAAACTTTACGCCCCATGTTGTGGGTGGTGATATAAATCGGCTTCCCACAGTCCTCTCCCCTTCTGTCTTCATTGATATCGTCGTTAGGGAAGGCGGGAAGTATTCCGTATTGGACAGCACAAGAAGGCGAGTTTTTACATATGATTCCGAAGGAAATCTTTTATACATTGTAGGTGGTACTGGCAATACAATGGGCATGGGGCAACAACCCTCAGCTGTCGAAGCTTTAGGAAATGACCTGCTTATCTTAGACCGTTTACGTGGCGAGATTGTTCATTTTGAAGAAACAATGTATGGGCAGCTTATTAATAGTGCTATTTTAGCCAGATACAGTGGTGATGAGGCTGGTGCTGTTGAAAAATGGCGTTCTGTACTTGCTTTAAACGAGAATTATGCATTAGCTAACATAGGCATAGGTCGTTCTCTGCTTGCAGCGGGAGAAAATCGCTTAGCTATGGATTATTTAAGGCGCGGTATGGATGTGCGACATTACGCAATTGCTGTTAGGCGTTATCGTAGTGAGGTGCTTGAAGAAAATATAGGTTATGGTCTTACCATTGTGCTCATTCTAGGCGCAGGGGGCTTCAGTTATCGAATACATAAAGGTCGCAAAAACGCAAAACATGTCGCAAAACGCAAAGGAGCCTGATAAAACTATGAAACAATTTTGGGAAAAATATAAATTAACATTTTACATTTTGCGACATCCATTTGATGGTTTCTATGTTATGAAATATGAAAAAAAGGGTTCTATCGGGGTTGCTCTGCTTAACTTCGTGCTTCTTTGGATTTCTTTTTCAGCCATGGGGCAATATTCCTCGCTTATTGTGGACCAATCCCATCCTCTTGCACAAAATAGCTTGCTTGATGGGGCTTCGATTTTTATTGTGTTATTTCTTTGGAGCGTGGCAAACTGGTCCGTAACATCGCTCACGGATGGTGAGGGTAAGTTTAAAGAGATTTTTATGGCAAATTGTTATGCCTTGACACCGCTAATTCTAGTTCTCATACCAATGACTTTGGTGAGCAATGTATTAGCAGAAGGCGAAGGCGCGTTTTATTTCTTGGTTATTTCCTTTGCCATTATGTGGTTTGTGTTTTTAGCATTTTGCGGCATGGTGATGGTTCATAATTTCACCGCTGGCAAGGCAATTGCAACAATATTTTTTACATTTATTGCGTTACTGATTATAGTATTTCTGATAGCTCTTCTATTTGCATTATGGCAACAAATGATTACCTTCTTTAGAAGCATATATTTAGAGCTTGTTTTTAGATATTAACGAAAGCTACAAAACTTTTTATGGGGGTATGTAGTTACGATGAAACTGACAGCTAATAGGAAATTAAGAAAATTAATTATATATGCAATTATCGCCTTTGTTGGGCTTGTCTCAGCATTAGCGATTTATTTGTGGAGAGAAAGCCAGCAAATCTATGACTTTAGCTCTCTAAAGCCACACGCTGATTTTGGCGAATATACAGGGTTTCAGCCGCTATCTGGTATTGCATCTCATAGTGGCATGTCTCCAGCAGCACAAAATGATATATTAACCCTATTTATAGACGAAAATAATGCTAATATCGCTGTGGTAGACAGGCGCAATGGGCATGTTTGGTATTCCGCTCCTCCAACAGGTCAGGATGACCCAATTGCAAACCCTTTTGAAAAAGGGTTGATGCGCTCTTTGTTTGGCTTTAGCTATTACGATAGCCGTATGCGCTTGCAACGGCAATGGGGCTATGCAGATTCGGCCGCCTTAGAACAATTTACTATATATTCTGTAGAAAATGGTGTTAAAATTGTTTTTGATGTAGGCGAAATGTCTGCGGGTATTGATATGATTCCTAAATTCATAACATCCGAACGTCTAGAAGAAAGAATTGTATCCATGCTAGAAGATAATGCGGATATAAGATTCATCAGGCGATTATTTGTAGATACAGGTGAGATAGAAGGCTTTTTGGAATTGCCAGATGCTGTACGCAATCACGCTGTTAATAGTGAGCGCGTTGTACGTATATTCAGCGAGGTTGGGTACACGCCAGAGGAGCTTGAGGCAGACAATGCAGCGGCAAATTTTGAAGCCGATATAGTAACCGACTATTTTTCAGTGTCCCTTTACTTTATCCTCGAAGACGACACACTTATAATGACTTTACCTATGTCCGAAATCGAAAGCGAACCAGGAAATCAATTGGTTTCATTTGAATTTATGCGTTATTTTGGAGCTGGCACAACGGAGGAAAAGGGCTATTTGCTTGTTCCAAGTGGTTCTGGTGCCTTAATCAGCTTTAATAACGGCAAAACAAATGAAGAGATGTTCATGAGTGCTGTTTATGGTTTTGACCCGCTTATGGTTATAGACAGGCCACAAATAACAACACCTGTGCGTATGCCAATAATAGGCATAAAAAAAGAAGATGCCGCCATGATTGCATGGATTGAAAGCGGCGCGGCTATGGCAACGATTAATGCCGATATATCAGGAAGAAACAATAGCTTTAACACCGCATGGTTTAGCTTCCTTATCAGAAATGAAGTTATGTTGAATATGATTGGGGCACTTTCTGATGCCGATATGACTGTTTTGCAATCTCAGGCATATGAGGGCGATATAGCCATTCATTATCGCTTTGTTGCAAATGAAGATGCGAACTTTGTAGGCATGGCACAAGCGTATCAACGCGCATTAATCGAAAGAGGCAGCTTAACGCCGCTTGAAGAAACAGGGGATGTTCCATTTTACCTAACCGTTCTAGGGGCAGTTGAAAAACAAAGATTTATATTTGGCACACCATATATAGGCATGGAACCAATGACAACATTTGCACAAGCGAGCGACATCGTACAGCAATTAAATGATGCAGGTATCACAAATATTAATATGCGTTGGAAGGGTTGGTTTAACAGAGGTTTGAACCATGACGTAGCGAAAGATATAAACAGAATAAACGCTATAGGAAATTTAACCGAGATGCGTGAACTGGATGAGCATTTAAGGCTTGGAGGGGGCGGGCTTTATCCCGCTGTTAATTTTCAGGCAGTAGACAATAATTCCAGACGATTTAACAGCTCCTTTGAAGCGGCGCGAGACCCAGCTGGCTACCTTGGAATTATAAATGTACGCATAGGGCGCGAAACCATGAATATGCGACAAGGAATCTATGAGACAGGGCGCATGATTCTTGTTAATCCAGGTGTGCTACCATTTCATATAAAAAGCTTTCTTTATTCATACGAGAGCATGGGTATAGATGCTCTGGCACTAAACGATTTAGGCGATTTGCTAACAGGAAGTCTATATAGGCGACATGCAGTGGACCGCGAATCAAGTCGCCTGATTGCTAATAGCCAAATTGAATTGCTGGGTGATAATATTGGCAGCATTATGGTCTCTGGAGGCAACGAGTATTCCCTTCAAGCCGCACGACATTTGATTGACGTGCCTTTGGGGTCTGATTGGCAATATATTTTGGATTATGAAATTCCATTTTACCAAATGGTAGTGCGTGGGTTTATTGAATACGCAGGCATGGCACATAATATCCGTCAGGTACAAGACCCAGATTTTGCATTGTTAAACATGTTGGCTTTTGGCGCATCTCCCCATTATATGTGGACACACGCCCCTACAAGCCTATTGGCTCATACGCCATTCACCCATTTTTACTCAACGCAATATCGAAATTGGATTGATATAGCAATAGAGCAATACCATACATACAATGCTATTTTCCAAAATATGGGCAATGTTGGTATTACCGATTTTCAAATACTCCATAGCTCAGGACGTGGACGAGCAGTAACGATGACAGAGTATGGTAACCAAATACGTGTTTTTGTAAATACAACTAGAAATGATTTTGAAGCTGATGGGATTTTTGTGCCTTCAATGGATTATTATGTTGAGGATGTGGCTGATTAATGATTAAGAAAAAGACAGAAACTAACAGAAAAGGTTTTTCTATGCGCCAAAAGGAGGCTCTTACTGGCATCTTCTTTATTTTGCCTTGGCTTATTGGCTTGTGCTGGTTTTTTCTTCTTAATATTTTTCAAACTGGCGCATACAGCTTTAGCCAAATAGAAATCCTTCCAGAAGGCGGATTTACACGCTCTTTCATTGGCTTTGAGAACTATCGTTTTGCTTTATTTGAAAATGTAAATTTCAATCGTGAGTTGACAGAATCTCTTATTGCAATGCTGATAGATGTACCCATGATTATCTTTTTCAGCTTGTTTATGGCACTTTTGCTAAACCGCAAGTTTGCTTTTAGAGGGACAGTACGCGTAATATTCTTTTTGCCAATTATTATGGCGACTGCCGCTATAAACAACTCACTAGACCAAGTAATGACGATGATGATGGGAGGAATTTCGAGCGTTCCACCCGAGCTGGCTCAAGCAGAGACAGGCTTCAATGTGGGGATAATCGTAAGACCGCTTATCCAATTTGGTATGCCGCCGCAGCTTATCGGTTACATAGTCGACACAATTTCTCATATATACGTTGTTATACGTTCCTCAAGTGTCCAAATCATCATATTTTTAGCGGCATTGCAGGCCATACCAAGCGCACTTTATGAGGTGGCTCAAATAGAAGGTGCTTCGGCATATGAATCATTTTGGAAAATAACATTTCCTATGGTTAGCCCGCTAATATTAACAAATGTTGTTTATACTATAGTTGACCGTTATACCCAAAGCAATATAGTGGAAATTGCTCACCAAACAGCCTTCATTGGTCAAAACTTTGGGCTTGCATCCGCTATGAGCATAATTAGCACTGCGCTTGTCTGCTTGCTTTTGTTTATTGCGGGCTTTGGCATAAATAAATATGTATATTATCAAAATTAGGGGGTCTGAACAAATGCCAATTATCCGAAAATTGTCAAGTTTACATAAAGAACATAAGCACACAGTAGTTCGTGGCTCTCAAAGCATAATCATATCCCTCTTTCGTTTGTCGATTATTTTGGGAATATGCTATGTTATTTTAAGTCCCCTTTTTGGCATTATCTCCAATACATTTAAAAGCCAAAGTGATGTATATAATCCGCTGGTTTATCTTATACCAGAAACATTTACGCTGGATAACTTGCGCCACGCTTTTCGTCATATGAATTATGTGACAACACTTATCACGACACTTGTTTATACTTTGTCGATAACATTTTTGCAGGTTTTGGTCACTGGTATGGTTGGATATGGTTTTGCTCGCTTTCGCATACCAGGGCGCGAGATATTGTTCGCACTTGTCATCCTCACAATTGTCTTGCCTGTGCAAACATATATGGTGCCGCTTTTTATGCAATTCCGCTTTTTCAACTTTTTTGGTAATGAAATTAATTTGATTAACACTTTTGCGCCAATTACCCTGCTAACAGCAACGGGCATGGGTTTGCGTTCTGGGCTTTATATATACATATTTAGGCAGTTTTTCAGAGGTCTTCCGAAAGAGATTGAAGAGGCCGCTCTGATTGATGGCGCAGGGTCTATTAAAACTTATTTTAGGGTAATGTTGCCAAATGCAATGCCCGCTATTATTACCGTTATCACATTTTCGTTTGTTTGGCAATATAACGACACGTTTTATGCCGCATTATTTATGAGCAATATGGACTTTTTGTCCACACGTTTGACCGCCCTTGGTTTTGCCTATATTGCAGCAGAGAATGTACGTGACCCAGGTTTTGTTCAGTTAGTTGTCAATGCGGGCATTGTCCTGATGCTTGTGCCGATTTTAACGCTTTATGCTGGATTGCAGCGTTACTTTGTAGAGGGCATTGAGCGCAGTGGTATTGTTGGGTAATAAAAAAATTAATAACGCCAAATCAATAAAGGAGGTCGATAAGAAAGACCGTTTAAGAGACACAGAAATAGGATGCACAAAAATAAACTAGGCGAGCGATAATAATTAAAACGCATCGCTAGAATGGAGAGTTTTTATGAAGTATTCATTTGCAAAGAAGTTTACTGCATTGGCATTGGCTGGTATTATGATATTTGCTACAGCTTGTGGTAACAATGCTGAGGCTACCCAAGAAACAGAAACCATAACACCACAGCAAACACAAGGTTCAAATGAAGGTGCTACAACCACCGACGATGATATGTTTGCAAACGCAAGAGACTTGGGCGGACGCGTTATCCGCATTCTTAACTGGGAAGAAACATATGATTTTCTACCAGGGATGCCAGAGCCTGACCCCAATACATCTGACGATTATTTTTCCGACAGGCTTCGTTGGGAGCAAATTAACCGTGTAGCAGAAGCATTTAATGTCACTTTCGAGAATGTTGTTGTTGACTTTGAAGAAGTGCTTGACTTATTGACGACATCCGTTATGTCAGGCTCTCCAATTGCTGACATAGTTATGCTTGACAATGCCATGATTCTACCTGCCATTCTTGGCAATTTAATTGTACCATTTGACGATTTCGTTCCTGCCAACCACGATTTGTTTACTACGCAAATTCATGCTTGGCCCACAGCGGAGCTTAACTACCAAACATGGACTATCAGAGAACGCAGACTTCTTGATGATGGTCATTTCCTTGGAGTTAATATGGATATCATCAATGCTATCGGTGCACCAAACCCTGTAGAGCTTTATGAGCGCGGCGAATGGACTTTTGATGCATTTTTGGAAATTACGCAAATGGCAACCAGGGATACCACGGGCGATGGCACTATCGACCAATTTGGCATTAGTGGTGTTTTGACCGACATTGTTCTGGGACTAATCGCTGCAAATGGTGGTCGCTTGGTTACAGATGACCTGAATTATGGATTCGATGACCCAGCAACAATGCGTGCGCTTGAAACTGTTTTTGAACTAGTAAATGTTCAAGGCGCATGGGATTTTGACCCCGAAACTGGCGAGTTTTGGGATTGGTGGCGTAATGCTTTTGCTTTCATGGAAGGAAATGCAGCCTTTTTTGCAGCGCAAATTTATATGCTTCCAGAAGCAGCAGACCGTACATTTACTTATGCGGCAGTCCCCTTCCCTATTGGTCCTGATAATGTAGATGGCACAACGTTCATGTCTGGCTTTATCTCTGGTTTCGGAATTCCGCGCGGCGTAGAAAATCCTGAAGATGTGTTTGAGGTTTGGTATCTGCTGAACCATTGGTATGGTGACGATTTGGAACTAAAAGACGAGGTTGATTTGATATATCCTCTTAGCAGATTCATGACAGAGGCAGATGGTATGCGTATCATGAATAATATAGTTAATAATCGCCGTATCGACCCAGGCATGACTGTTATGCTGGATGGCATTGGTTATCACTGGATGGCTGGCAGTATTGCCGAAACTTTCTACTGGGGCACAGAAACGCCTGCATCCATTGTGGAAGCAAGAAGACCTGACCAACAAGCAATGCTTGATGCTGTATTCAGGGATTTGCGATAGCTTAAAGTTGCATAATAATATATTTTTCTATGGCATCATCCTAAGTTTGACTTAGGATGATGCTTAATAGAATACAGGCGGAGGACATCTATGGAATACATACCGAATGCAGAGCGTTACAAAAAAATGGAATATAGACAAAGTGGCAAAAGTGGCTTGAAACTTCCTTTGTTATCTCTTGGGCTATGGTATAACTTTAGCTCAAGCGATAATTTCGAAACAATGCGTCAAATGTGTTTCACCGCATTCGATAATGGCATTACTCATTTTGATTTGGCCAACAACTATGGCGGAGGAAGTGCCGAGGAGAACATTGGCAAAATTTTGAAGGATGATTTTAAGAGTTATCGCCGCGAGCTTGTCATTAGCACAAAGGCTGGTTATGACATGTGGGAAGGACCATATGGCGATGGCGGAAGCCGTAAATATATACTTTCAAGCTTAGACGAAAGCCTAAAGCGCATGAATCTTGACTATGTGGATATTTTCTATCATCATCGCTATGACGAGGAGACACCGCTAGAAGAAAGCATGATGGCTCTTGACCACGCAGTCAAAAGCGGCAAAGCGCTTTATGCTGGCATTTCTAACTACAATGCCGCACAAATGCTACAGGCAATGGAGATATTAAAATCTCTTAAATGCCCATTCATTGTCAATCAGGTAAATTATTCATTATTAGATAGATGGATAGAAGGCGATGTAAAAGAGATTGCCGCACAAAGCGGCATTGGCGTAATCACATTTAGCCCTCTTTCGCAAGGGGTTTTAACGGATAAATACCTAGATGGAATCCCAAATGACAGCCGCAAAGGCAAGGGTGCCCAGTGGATGGCAGACATCACGCCAGAATTGGTCACAAAACTAAACGGACTAGGCGAAATAGCCCAAAACAGAGGGCAAACATTGGCTCAACTGGCTCTTTCGTGGGTGTTGCGCGATGGCGATGTCACAAGCGTTTTAATAGGGGCTTCTAGACCAGAACAGATTGTTGAAAATATTGGAATTGTAAATAAAACAACATTTACAGATGAGGAAATAGCAAAAATTGATGCATTGACCAAATAAAATAAGGGGGTGAAATATTATGAAAATCGGAACAATGATTGAAAGCTTTAGAATGGATATGAAATTAGCTGTTGCAGAAGCTGCAAAACTGGGCATAGAAGGCATACAGGTTTATGCGGCACATAACGAGTTTTCTACAGGAGAGCTTGCTCCAGAAAATATGACACCTGCAAAGATTAAAGAATGGCGCGATTTGGTCAGCAGTCATGGGCTTGTTTTTTCTGCCATCTGTGGCGACCTTGGTGGTCATGGCTTTGAAAACGAAGAAGACAACAAGCATCGCGTAGAATATTCAAAGCGCATACTAGACCTTTCAAAAGAGCTTGGATGTGATATCGTTACGACACACATTGGCGTTGTGCCAGAAGAAGAAAACCGCAAAAAAGAAATTATGCGTGCTGCTTGCCGTGAGCTGGCTCTACATGCCGATTCCATAAATTCGTGCTTTGCCGTTGAAACAGGTCCAGAAACAGCACAGGTTTTATTTGATTTTTTGGAGAGCCTAGGCGCAGGCGGTGTTCGTGTTAATTATGACCCTGCAAATTTAGTTATGGTTATGGCGGATGACCCCGTTAAAGGCACGCATACTCTTGGAAAATATATTGTTCATACCCACGCAAAAGACGGCATCCAACTAACAGCCAGCCCTGTTACATGGCAAGAATTACCACTTGGACAAGGCGGCGTGAACTGGGATGAATATCTAAAAGCCCTTAACGAAATTGGGTTTAACGGCTTTTTGACCATAGAAAGAGAAGTAGGCGAAACCCCAGTGGAAGACATCACGTTAGCCGTAAACTTCTTGAAACACAAGCTGTCTGAACTTGGTTTTGATAAATAAAGGGGGTAGCCATATGATAAAAGGCTTTACATTTGGTTTTGATGCAACCCGCGGCAATTACCGTGACCCGCGAGCTGTCGAGTCGCTCAAAAAACTGAGGGAGACAGGCTCGGAATGGGTATGCATTGCATTTTATGTTCATCAAGAGAAATACAGCTCAACTGAGATATTTTTTGACTACAAAGAAACACCTACCGACAAAGACATCGTTTACATAATCAGCAAGGCTCATGAACTAGGGTTTAAGGTATGCTTTAAACCTGTAATCAATTGTCGCGATTCGGTTTGGCGTGCAGAAATTGACTTTCCTGACCATGATGACACAGGTCCTGATAAATACTGGGATAGATGGTTTTCTTATTTCAATGCCTTTTTATGCCATTATGCCGAAATCGCAGCAGAAACGGGTTGTGAGATGTTTTGTGTTGGCTGCGAAATGCTCGGTACAGAAAGAAAAGAAAAGCATTGGAGAGAAACAATTGGCAATATCAAAAAAATCTATCATGGTCCATTGATGTACAATACAAACCATGGCAACGAAGATGTTGTTCAGTGGTTTGATGCAGTGGATTATTTGGGCATAAGCGCGTATTATGTACTCACGGACAAGCCAAATGCGACAGAAGAAGAGATGCTAAAAGGCTGGCTTGAGCATAAAGATAAGCTAAAGACTTTAAGCGAAAAATGGAATAAACCAATTATATTTGCAGAGGTGGGTTGCCGCGCTACTGCTGGAGCAGCAACAATGCCTTGGGACTATTTAGAAGATTTTCCATATAGCGAAGACGAACAGGCAAATCTTTATACATCTTGCTTTAAAGCTTTTAGCGACGAGCCTTGGCTTGCTGGCTTTTTCTGGTGGCATTGGGATACATTTTTATATGATTTGGAAAGCGGTGAAAAGGACATGGGCTTTACCGTTTATGGTAAAAAAGCCGAGCATGTCTTGCGTGAATGGTATGGAAAGCCTGACATCAAGCCCGAATCCACAAAACAAAAAATTATTAGGGATTTATGGGCAATGGGCATTATGCCAGACGATACCTTGCTTGTTCATTCATCATACAAGTCTCTCGGTAGCGCAAAGGGTAGCCCAGAACTGGTTATCGAGGTACTTATGGAGCATTTGAAAGACGGCACATTGTTAATGCCTGCGCTCTCATATGAAAATGTAACCGAGGAAAACCCATGCTTTAATAATTTAGAAACTCCAAGCTGTGTAGGTATTTTGCCCGAAGTGTTTAGAAAAATGCCTGATGTTTATAGAAGCACCCACCCTACCCACTCGGTTGCCGCTTTTGGTAAATACGCAAAAGAAATGACAAAAAGCCACCATCTGGACAGAACACCTGTGGGAGAAAATTCACCATTTACTCTTTTAAAAAAATATGGCGGAAAAGTGCTTATGCTTGGCTGTGGTCTTGAACCAAACACGCTTATACATGGCGTAGAAGAAACTGTGGGTACGCCATATGTGCTTTCTGATAAACCAATTGCATTTGACATAATATCCTTTGATGGCAAGCAGGAAAAAGCTGAGCATTTCACGCACAATTTCTATAATAAAAATGGTGAATATATCCATCAAAGATATGAAAGAATTTTGAAAGTAATGCCAATTAAAGGTGGTATGATTTTAGATGCTGTTTCGTATCTTCTTGATGCCAATATCTTATGGGATGCCGTTGCTACAAAAATCAAAGAGGATGATTGCTATTTTGTAGATGGTGCAGATAACCAATAAATAAAGGAGGTGTTTCCTTTGAAAATCGGACTAATTGATTATTACCTAGATGAATATCATGCAAATCATTATCCCGAATGGATAAAGCAAGCATCAGGCGGCGCGATTGAGGTCGCATATGCTTACGCCGAAATTAACTCGCCTATTGGCGGCAAAACAACAAAGCAATGGTGCTTGGATATGGGCATGGAGCAAACTGATTCAATCGAAAAAATTGTCGAAAAAAGTGATGCCCTCATTGTACTATCCCCTGATAATCCTGAACGGCATGAGGAGCTATGTTTTTTGCCGCTGCAAAGTGGCAAGCGTACTTATATAGACAAGACATTTGCAGAAACAAAAGAAATTGCATTGCGTATTTTTGAAAATGCTCATAAACACAATACGCCATGCTATTCAGCATCTGCCTTGCGATTTGCAGCAGAATACAACGACATAGACAAGAGCAAAGTTGAAGGAATTACAAGCTTAGGACCTGGGCCACTGGATAGATACACAATCCATCAACTTGAGCCAATAATTATGTTGATGGGTGCAGATATTGTGCGTATCAAACACATAGGCACAAAAAAATGTCCAGCTTATGTCGCCGAATGGCAAGATGGGCGGCGAGCAAGTGTTTCTCATCATGGCTGGGAATGTCCGTTTACTATGGTAGTTGATTTTAAAGATGAAACATCTAAACCAATTACTATAGAGTCCGATTTTTACAGTGCCTTTATTGCTGATTTAGTGGACTTCTTTGAAACTGGCGACATCAAAGTTCCTAATAACGATACCGTTGCCGTAATAGCAGCGATAGAGGCCGCAGTTAAGGCATCCAGGCTGTCAAATGATGAGTGGGTAAAAATATAGAAGACAAGGAGAATTTATATGATAAAAGTAGCGGTTATTGGTTGCGGAACTATTGCAACTTCGCAACATATTCCTGCATATAAGTTAAATCCGAATGCAGAAATCATCTATTTTTGCGATATAAAGCTTGAGCGTGCAGAAAAAGCAGCAAAGGAATACGGGAGCGGCAAAGCCGTTTCCGATTACAGAGAAATTTTAAGTGACCCTGATTTGGATGCAGTTTCTGTTTGTACTCCAAATAAAGACCATAAAACAATATCTATCGATTTTCTTCGCGCTGGAAAGCATGTTTTGTGCGAAAAGCCTGTTGCGCGTACGCTTACGGAAGCTTTAGAGATGCAAAAGGTTCAAAATGAAACAGGTCTCACTCTCAATATAGGTGTTGTAAATCGCTTCAATGTGGCTGTAAATGAAATTAAAAATAAAATAGACAAAGGCGAATTGGGCAATATTTATCATGTTTATATCAGTTTTAGGGCGCATCGCTCTATACCTGGTTTGGGTGGCGCATTTACCACAAACGAAATCGCTGGTGGCGGTGTTTTGATAGATTGGGGTGTACATTTCCTTGATTTGGTTATGTATTGTTGCGGCGACCCTGCCCCGCAAACTATCTCTGGTGAAACTTTCTCAATTCTAGGCAAAGATATTCCTAATTATGTGTATGAGGACATGTGGGCAGGGCCACCAACAATAGGTGGTATCTACGATGTGGAGGAATTTGTTACGGCTTTCGTTAGAACATCAGGTCCCACCTTCTCCATCAACGGAGCTTGGGCACAAAATATCGGTGAAGGCGAGATGTTTGTTGACTTTTTAGGTGACAAGGCAGGCGTGCGCTTGCAGTATGGCGGTGATTTTACGCTTTACACAACAAAAGATGGCAAGCTGGTTCAAGAAACCCCTGCATTGACCGACCATAACGCATACCAAGAAGAGATTGACCAGTTTCTTAAATGTATCAAAACAGGTGAAAAGCTCCCATCTCATATCGACACAGCTATTATTACAGCTCGAATTATGCAGGCTATCTATGACTCTGCTACTTCGCGTAAAGAGATTACACTTTGATTTATTATTCTTGTGGGCGTATCTACAAAATGAAGATACGCCCACTTTAGGGGGTCAGAAATATGGACGTACTGAAGCAAATAAAAGGTGGGTTAATTGTTTCTTGCCAAGCTTTGGAGGACGAGCCTTTACATTCGTCATTTATTATGGCTCGCATGGCTGTTGCAGCTATGCAGGGTGGTGCTAGGGGCATAAGAGCTAACTCAGTCAGCGATATATCAGAAATCAAAAAATCTGTGCCACTACCCATCATCGGCATTATCAAGCAGGTGTACAGGGATTGTAATGTATATATAACACCCACAATGCAGGAGATAGATGCGCTTGTGGAATGCGGCAGTGATATTATAGCAACAGATGCTACAGTCAGAACTAGGCCGCATGGCGAAACTTTGGAGCAATTTATTTCCAAAATAAAGTCAAAGTATCCAAATCAGTTGCTGATGGCAGATTGTGCTACATATGAAGAAGGAATGAAGGCAGCGGCTCTTGGCTTTGATTTAATAGGAACGACGCTCTCGGGTTACACAGAAGAAAGTAAGGGTGCACCAATACCTAATTACCATTTGCTATCAGGTCTTGTATACAATTGTGGCAAGCCCGTTATAGCAGAAGGTAATATATGGTCACCAGAACAATTACAATTAGCAAAAAATTGTGGCATTTTTGCCGCTGTTGTTGGCTCTGCCATAACGCGCCCTAAGCTTATCACAGAGCGGTATGCGGCTATCATGTTTTAGGGAGGGGCTGACAAAAATGAAGATTGTTTCACTTGATATCGGCGGTACATCCATTAAGTCATGTCTTTTTGATAATGAAAAACTTACGGATATGCGCGAAACAAATAATGATGGCAAATTGGGCGGAGAACATTTGGTCAAAATGGCTTTGGAAATAGTTTCATCATATGGCAAATTTAACCGTATAGGAATATCCACTGCTGGTCAGGTAAACTCTGACAAAGGCATTATTATTTATGCCAATGAAAACATACCTAAATATACAGGAACAGATTTGAGACATATATTCAGCAAAGAATTCGGTGTTGAAGTTGCTGTAGAAAATGATGTTAATGCTGCCGCTTTAGGCGAGGCATCTTTTGGTGCAGGTCAGAATTCTTCGGACTTTCTTTGCCTTACATATGGCACAGGCATTGGCGGAGCGATTGTTATTGACAAAAAGATATATAAAGGCGCAAGCTTTTCGGCGGGCGAATTTGGTCATATAATCACCCATGGTATAAAGGGTGGCTACTATGAAAGCTATGCAAGCACCACAGCTTTGGTCAAGAATGTTGAAGCAATTAATCCAAGGCTAGACAATGGCCGCGATATCTTTGCCAATATGAATGATGATGCCGTCAAGTCCGCAATAGATGATTGGATAAATGAAATATTGCTTGGTCTTGCCAGTTTAACGCATATTTTCAATCCTTCACTGATAGTGCTTGGTGGCGGCGTGATGTCCAATGCCTATGTGATAGCATCCATCAAAGAAAGATTGACAGATTACATTATGTCAAGTTATGCCAATGTAGCAGTTACGCCCGCAAGTCTAGGAAATACTGCTGGGCTGTATGGCGCATATTATTTAGCTAAGGAGAGGATGCAATGAAGCTAAAAACCCTTTTACTCCCACTTGATGAAAGACCATGTAATTATCAGTTCCCGCTTATGTTGGGACAAAGTAGCTCAGATATAGACTTGGCTTTGCCAGATATGTCTATTTTAGGCGACAAAAAGACACCAGGCGATATTGCAAAAATTAAGGCATTTTTGCTAGATAATCTACAAGGTTGTCAAAGTGCTGTTTTGTCCATAGATACGCTTGTTTATGGCGGTTTGATTCCATCGCGTTTGCATCACCTTTCAAAAGAAGAAGCTCTTGCCAGAATAGAAGTGTTAAAAGAATTAAAAAAGACAAAGCCAGATTTAAAAATCTATGCTTTTAATTGTATTATGCGCACACCCCAATATAATTCTGCCGATGAAGAGCCAGATTATTACGCAGATTATGGCATCGCGCTTTTTCGCAGAAAATATCTGCTAGATTACAAGGAGCGTCATGGTTTGGATGAGGTCCAAACAGCGGAGTTATCTGCAATCAATATACCTGAAGAAATTATTGAAGACTACGAATCAAGGCGTGATTTAAACACATTTATTAATTTAACCGTTGTGGACTATTTAGAAGAAGGCATTATTGACTTTTTGGTTGTACCACAAGATGATTCGTCGCCCTATGGATACACGGCGATATCACAAAAGCAGGTAATTGATGCCATAGCAAATAAAGGGCTTGAATTTAAGGCAATGGTCTATCCTGGTGCTGATGAGGTGGCACTTTCTCTTTTGACACGTGCTTATAACGAGTTTAAGGATATTGAGCCATCGTTTTTCCCTATATATTCATCCACTCTAGGACCTTCAATCATTCCGCTTTATGAAGACCGCCCAATGTTTGAAAGCCTAAAGGCGCATGTGCGCGTTTGTCGGGCAAAATTGGCTCATTCAGTAGAGCAAGCTGATTTTGTTTTGGCTATCAACTCCCCTGGCAAAACGGTTCAAGATACTTATGATGAAGCATTCGACATTACATACACTAGTTTCCGTCATCTAATAGACTTTTCCTATCAAATTCGTGATTTTGTTAATCAGGGTCGCAAGGTTGTTGTTTGCGACAGTGCATTTTGCAATGGTGGAGATTTTCAGTTTATTCGCTACCTAGACAGGCTAGGCGTTTTGGACAAATTGACAAGCTATGCTGGCTGGAACACAAATTGCAACACTCTTGGCACTGCCCTTTCGCAAGCTTGTGTGGGAGATAGTATTCATAATCTTCTTTATCGCATTATTGAAGATGTATGTTACCAAGCCGATGTGAGACATGATATTTCCAACAATGACCTTTGGGAGACATTTGGCATCGAAAACGAGGTGATAGAGCCACAGTTAAGCAAAATCGAACAACATGTATGCCAAAGACTCCAAAAATGTTACGAGACATTAGAAATAAGCAAAGGACATCCAGTTACTATCAAAAGCATCAGGCTTCCTTGGAAGCGCATGTTTGAGATTGGCATGGATATGACATTACAAAATGATAGTTAAAACTCTAAAAACGATTCTTCTTGGCGCAGGGCTAAGAGGTAATAGCTATTGTGATTATGCACTAGACAATCCAAGCAGCCTACAAATTGTGGGCGTAGCAGAACCAGATGCAGTGCGCCGCAAATATTTTCAGGACAAGCATGGCATAGCAGATGACAACTGTTTTTGTACATGGGAAGATGTTTTTGGGCGCGAAAAATGTGCAGATGCCGTTTTTATCTGCACGCAAGACAATATGCACTATCGCCCCGCAATGGCTGCTATTAAGCAAGGATATCATATCTTGCTAGAAAAGCCAATCTCGCCGAACCCTAAAGAATGCACGGAGATTGCCCAAGCCGCCGAGGCAAGAGGTGTGAAAATCGTTGTGTGTCATGTCTTGCGTTATACACCGTTTTTCTCAAAAATTAAAGAGATTATTGACAGCGGCGAAATCGGCGAAATTGTTAGCGTTGTGCATAATGAAAATGTGGGCGATATACGGCATTCCCATAGCTATGTGCGTGGTAATTGGGGTGTATCTTCAAAAAGCAGCCCTATGATTTTGGCAAAATCTTGCCATGATACAGATATCATACAATGGTTGATAGGCAAAGATATTCTGCGCCTGTCTTCATTTGGGTCGTTGAAATATTTCAATAAGGACAATTGTCCTAAAGATGCGCCTCCTAGGTGTACGGATGGTTGCACAGTCGATTGCCCATATGATGCCCGCAAGATTTATCTTAGGGATAGATATAGGATTAGTTCCATAATTGAGGGTCATTATGATGTGACAGATGACGAAATAGAGACAGCAATAAAGAATGGTCCATATGGTCGCTGTGTATTTCAATGCGATAATGATGTGGTTGACCATCAGGTGGTTTCTATGGAATTTGAAGGCGGCGTAACTGCACTGTTTTCCATGTCATCCTTTACGCCAGATGTCAGTCGCTCCATCAAGATTATGGGTACAAAGGGGCAAATCAAGGGTCATTCAGAAACAGAATCAATAAAGCTGTTTAGCTTTGCTGACCGTAGCGAAAAAGAGTTTAACACAAGCTCTATAGGCAACCATGGTGGTGGTGACATTGGCATAATGAATGCTTTTTGTGCCTACTTAAATGGTGATATTACAGCCGCCAATGTATCAGAAATTAGCATTTCAACCAAAAATCACATGATTTCATTTATGGCAGAAGAATCTCGGCTTAATAATGGAGCGATAATTGAATCAAGAGATACATCAATATGCTAAAAGCACAATCTTATCTAAGGTCGCTATTGACAAGTTGAAATCACTATGATAGAATTGTTCTTGTTGAGAGCAATGGTTTGGTAATCAGCATTAGCAAAACTGCATATATCTCCCAGAAATGGGAGAACATGGGGGATTAGAGCAACTTAGAGAACGAACTAGTCGGTAAACCACCCCCGAAAATTTGCACCCAGATGAGTGGCATTGAAATCCATTTTGTGGCAGATGAATGGCATTGTGAAACGAAAGTTATTGACATGAGTTTTTGAGTTAGCGCGATTGGCTTCCGAGTGAATGGCAACATGGAAAATTACAGCAATATTTACCAAAGCCTGACAATTTCCAAAATATAGATATTTGCAAATATTTTCCATTTTTGGAAAATATGGGGTTTAGCGCAGCTGGGAGAGCGAACTGGTCGGTAAACCACCCCCGAAAAATTGCCGCCGAGTGAATGGCATTGAAAATTATTTTCTACCGGATGAATGGCATTGATAAATGGGAATTTTATCCATGGATTTTAAGGGTAGCGCATCTGGCTTCCAAATGAATGGCAACATGGAAAATTGCGGCAAAATTTACCAAAGTTTAACAGTTTCCAAAATATAGATATTTACAAATATTTTCTAGAAATGGAAAATATGGGGGATTAGCGCAGCTGGGAGCGCGCCTGACTGGCAGTCAGGAGGTCACCGGTTCAAGTCCGGTATTCTCCACTAGCAAAGCCTTGAAAGCATCACGTTTTCAAGGCTTTGTATTTTCTATAGATTCAAGTAATGAATATGCTATTAGTTGCACTTTCCAATATTGTTTGCATTATTATTCTGTTTTCCTCCGAGTGCGCTATATCCGAATAGCATTACTCTTATAGCATTACTGATATATAATATAACATTACTAACATTGCTTTGTTCATCACAAATCAGGCTCAGACTTGCTCTTTTTCTTTCTCGGCTGCCTCGGCTTTCTTATTGGCTCTACTTCACACTCAAGACCAAGCTGCTTTTCGCTGATTTTGAAATCAATCTCTATCTTATAGTCCCTAGATACACGAACTGCGCCGATGAGCTGTGACACTATCATCTTTTTGACTTCCATGGAGCTGTCGGCGTACATTTCGGCCCATGACAGAACATTCTTATGCTGCTGTGTTGCATTGTGCATGATGTCTTTGCTATTGGCGAGTTCTCGTTCTAGGGTTTCAACGATTAGCTTTTTATCAGCCACAGAACGCTCGGCTTCATCATGTTTTTTGTTAAGAAGCTCTGGC
>Ga0131853_10000304_pt1 | contig 88613 bp, 78 predicted proteins | sample TergutLab28metaG_FD_92764 | JGI IMG/M metagenome (GOLD analysis project Ga0131853, IMG submission 92764) | Labiotermes labralis P1 segment gut microbial communities from Petit-Saut dam, French Guiana - Lab288 P1 (version 2) (version 2) | ecosystem: Host-associated > Arthropoda: Insects >...
CCTCAACTACAGTATACGTCCCACTAAGCGATGAAATTGTTAGCAAAGCAAAAAGTATTCAAGAGATATCCAATATTAAGCCTTTCGATGCTCTTCATCTCGCAAGTGCAGAATATGGCAATGCAAGTGTCCTTTTAACTACAGATAACAAATTTACAAATCAAGCTACAAGGATAAGTACAAGCGTTCGAGTAACTAATCCAGCAATTTGGTTAATGGAGGTAATGTATAATGACCAATGATTTAAGTGCAATTCGAGAAAGAGGATTTAACGTGTTAACAAAAGAGTTAGGAGCATCTGGCATGGCTATTTTTATGCGTCAATTTGACAATGGTAGCGGTAACTACACCGAAGAACGTGAAGAAATGTTGAAAGATGTGACCATTGACGACATAGTTGCGAGCGTAAAAAAACGTAAAGGGTAATCTACCGACGGTTAATAACTGCCCATACAAAGCCATTTTAGTTTTCGTCGGGGCGGTTATTAATCGCCCGGAAGCCTTTATTGCAAATTAGATTGCCGTTGCACTATTGACATCCCCATCACAATACGCTATACTATCTTCGAAATTGAATTTACTTTTTAGAGAGAGGTGCTGTTTGATGAGTGCTTATCTGGTATCGGTGGCTAAACCCTAAAACCGCATACCAAGGCGCAAACTAGAAGACTAATGGAATTGGCTTTATTGTATTACCCTTGTCTTTTTGTGTGCCGTCAATCAGTAACCTTTTTTGAATACTGCAATTTCTGCAGATACGAATTGGTCGTATCTTTTTTTGTGTAAAAAAACAAAATGCCGCAGATAAGTAGCCTTTCTTCCGAGGGCTACTTGTCTGCGGCATTTTTGCGCTCAAAAACAGGCATAATAAACAAAACATTTCAATCTAGGAAAGGTGAATAATTTGAACACAAACCTAAAAGACTACGGTCTAAACGAACGATTTATACAAGAAGCAACCTTACACAAAGGCTTACACATAGCCAGAATCACCGAACAGCACCGCGATTTATACAAAGCGATTTGCGAAGGCGGAGAAATAAACGCAAGCGTTTCCGGCAAGTTCAATTACAGCACATACGATCAAACCAATTTCCCTGCTGTGGGTGATTGGGTGATGCTTGACAGAACGGACGCAAACACAGGCAATGCTATTATTCGCCATGTGCTAAGCCGTACAAGTACGCTGGCGCGGCAATCTGCGGGGGCGACATCAGCCGGGCAGATGATAGCCGCCAACATCGACACCATTTTTATATGTATGTCGCTCAACACCGACTTCAATTTAAGAAGAATAGAACGGTATTTGACGATTGCGTGGGACAGCATGGCAACTCCCGTTATTGTGCTCACAAAATCTGACCTATGTGACGATTTGGCACAAAAACTCCATGACGTGTCTGCTGTAAGCATAGGCGTGGATGTGGTGGTCTGTTCGTCTACCAGCGGAGATGGGTATGATGCAATTAGTACCTATATTGCACCCGGCAAGACCATTGCATTCATTGGTTCGTCGGGTGTTGGCAAATCCACTCTCATTAACCGCCTTATCGGGCAAAATCTGATGGAAACCAAAACAATCCGTCAAGACGACGACAAAGGCCGGCATACCACTACCCATCGCCAGCTTTTACTTTTGCCCGGCGGCGGTATTGTAATCGATACTCCCGGTATGCGTGAGCTGCAAATTCACGGCGGGAATCTTTCCAAGACATTTGAAGATGTCGAAGCAATTGCTACGGAATGCAAGTTCCGCGACTGCTCGCACGAAACCGAGGCGGGTTGTGCAATTAGAGAAGCCATCCAAAGTGGAACTTTGCCGGAAAAGCGATTTGAAAGCTATCAGAAACTACAACGCGAAATGGTTTACGACGGATTAAACTCCAAACAAATTGAAAATGAAAAGTTCAACAAATGGTTTGGCAGTAAAAACGAAATGAAGCAGTTTAGACAATATGTCAAAAATAAAAAACGTTAATTGTGAAAGGAAATGACAAAACCATGGAGTTAAAACTATTCAATAAAAACTTTATATTTCTACTAACCGGCCACGCATTCGCGCTATTCGGCCACTACCTTTTGATGTTTGCATTACCGTTTTATGTATTGCATGCCACCGGTTCACCGGCTATATTCGGTACTATTTCAGCCATTGCCTTTTTGCCAATGATTATCATGTCGCCCATCGGGGGCATTGTTGCGGATAGAGTTAATAAAAAAAGGGTCATTGTAATCATGTACTTATCTATTTCGGCGTTGATATTTCTATTTATTTGGGCCAGCGGGTTCATGTCCGCAATTCCTATTATTGTAATGCTAATGATGGGGGTGTACGCACTTGAAAGCGTACCAGCCGTTGATGCAAGTGTGCCGCAGATTGTGCCGGAGTCGCAAATTGTTAGGGCTAGCGGCATGGTTAGTCTTGCGGGGCAAGTGCCGGAGTTTGTTGCGCCGATAGTAGCTGGTTTGCTGTTTGTAAGTTTTGGTCTGATTCCAATTGTGGTTATTTGTGCAATTTGTTATGTATTGGCGGGGACAATGGGGTTATTTATAAAAATTCCTCATGTGAAGCAAGAAGTTACAGCAAGCATACCCAGCATGATAAAGAATGATGTACAAACCACTGTAAAGTTTTTGTGTAAGGATAACCCACACATGCTCAAAATTATTATGACATTTGCAATCCTTGGGCTATTTATGTTACCTATGCTTCCAATTGGCTTGCCGATTTTGATAACCGGGTACCTTGGCATGTCTAGTGAAATGCTGGGGCTTGCCATGGGTATTGCCATTGGGCTTGGCGGAATTATCAGTGGCATAGTGGCCAGTATCGTTGGTGACAAGCTTAAAATGAAGGATGGGCTTAAACTGCTCCTACTTAGTTGCCTGGCAATACTACCCATTGGCGTGGTATTGTGGCTTGGGCTTAACCTAGTGGTTACTTTTGTAATTATTGTGGCATCGACAATGGTTATTATGATTACGGTCTCATTATTTATGATTCGTTTGTTTGGGTACATTCAAGTAGAAACACCGGAAGAGATAATGGGCAAGGTTATTTCTGCCGTAACAGTGCTGGCCATGTTCACCCATCCGTTGGGATTTTTCCTATATGGGATAATGTTTGAACGCTTATATAATATGCCGTGGGTTGTGTTGTTTTTTGTAGCGGTTATATCTTTGGGGATTATTGGATATTCTGCACGGTACTTTAGGCAGATTAAATGATTACGGTATCCTGTTTTAGCAACATATGGTTGTAGCTTGATCCGGTGCTTTTTACCGAAGTACAAATCCCCCGTGGAAATCTTTTATTGGATTTTCGCGGGGGTTTTATAACTTATAGTCAACTGTAGACCAAGCGTATCTATGCCGCTTGTATCGTTACATTTATCTTTCCGTCTTGCACATCGCTTACTATCTTAACTGGATGTGGCTTGTCGTTTTGGAATTTAAAATCGAGAACGCCATAGCTTGTTGCCGCTTCTTCACCGGACTTGGCGTATCCCACGGGAAGGGAATGGTCGTGACGTTCCAATATGGTCATTCCTGCTTCTTCCGCCGCTTGGTGCAAAGTGGTAGAAACCTGACATACACCACCACCAACTCCTTTTGCTTTCTTGCCCTGCATATAAACTGTGCTTTCTTTATATCCACGACGTTCTATAGTTGGGCCAACGGTTTCGTTAAATGAAAAAACTTCGCCCGGTTGTATTACTTTGCCGTTAATACTTTCTGCCGCACGGGCAATATTTGTGCTACGACCTTCTTCTTTTGTGCTAAATTTTGTCTCGTGGGAAGAAAGTTCGCTGCTTTGCTGCGGGGCAGTAGATGTTGTAGGTTGAGGAGCCTGCGTAGGCGACACCGGAACGGCTTGTGATGGGGTCTGTGTAGGTTCCGGAATAGGGGTGTGTTGTGTTGTGGGCTGGGCTGCTTGCTGCTGCCTGTGCTGTGGTTGACCTGCGCGATCGTGAATAGACGTGGAGCGATGTCGCGATACGCGTTTTTGGTCGGAATTAACCTGCCTGCGGAATGCCCTGCGTTGCGCCGCGGTTTCTTCTACCCTGCGGCGCAATTCTAGTTCAGTATCGGTAGATGTTTCGCTTTGAATAATTTGCGGCTGCATAACCGTTCGCGTTGGCGCGGTAGCAACGGGGTCGTTTGCAATCGGGCCTGCACAGCCGGTATTTGCAAAAACGATAAACAAAGCTGTAGAAATAATTAAATATAGCATTTTTCGCATAAAAAAATCATCCTTTCGTTATACAAAGATGATTTTAGTATGCAAATTACATGTTAAAATATGCGCTGCGATTTTAAAAGCAAAATCGAATGTTAAAATATGCGTTACGACTGCTTACCCAGTTTAAGCGCGATAACCATGCCAGCAGCAAAAACCACTGCCGATACTAACACTAGCGCAAACGTGATTTGCTCGTGGCTTTGATATGTTCTATCATCGTTAAAAACGACAAAAACCGTACCAAAAATCATCCCCATAATGGCAAAATACGTTACACTGTGATGTTTTTCAAGCAAAACTGCAATAAGCCGCGAAGTGATAAGAATACCCAAAAGTATCCCAATGCCAACGGGCAAAACAACTATTAAAATTGGAGACAATAGCTCAAAATTGAACGGAGTCATTAGATATTCCCGTATCAAACTAATTGTATGCATCACAAGCGGAAAAACCCCAAGAAGTATCAGTACCATAGCACCGCTTACACCAGGGATAATCATAGCGGCAGCCCCCAAAAAGCCTGCTGTAAGCAAGAGTGCCACAATGCTTGGGCTAAATTCAACTTCCGTATAAATTTCTGGAATAGGAGCAAACAACGATAAGGCAATAATTACCAATGCAGCAATAGCCGCAATTATATAATAATGAGCTTTTTTACCATTTCGAGAAACTGCCATTTTGTGAATAAATGGAATACTCCCCGCCATAAGCCCCGCAATAAACGACCCAGCCTGCAAAGAGTATCGTTGTATGAAAATATCCAGCAACGACCCCAACGCCAAAATTCCAAAAACCATACCAAGCCCAAACGGAATTAAGAATTTTAGGGAATTTTTGGTGTTGGAAAACAAGCTGTTTATCGACTCGATTAGCCTATCATATACGCGAAAAATAACGGCAAGTGTCGCACCGGAAACTCCAGGAACGACGTTGGCAATGCCTATTGCAATGCCTTTTAGAGTTAGGGATAAATAATGCAAGTTGTCACGCTCCTTATGGTTAGTTTATTTGGTTTTCCATAGGTTTAGTACAATATAATTTATTCCACAAAAAAACTTCCTTGAAATACTAGTATTTCAAAGAAGTTTTCTTTGTGCCATCCTCCACCTTGGAATGCCCGAGAAGGGACTTGAACCCCCACGATATTGCTATCAGTGGATTTTGAGTCCACCGCGTCTGCCATTCCGCCACTCGGGCATGGAAGAAATTATACACGGCAAATCGGAAAATGTCAAAGAAAATTTTTTTACCTCTTTGATAACACGTCTTTTTCATAATCGAAAACGATCGGCAGCCAGCTGTCATCTGTAGGGACGTTGTTTCTCATACAAAATTCTTCCCATATGGCACCGAATGGATAAGTCTTAATAGCTTCTTGCATTACCATAAGCTGTGTAAACTCGCTTGTGTCCTGTAAGCTGCGCAGCTTGCTCCATGGTGTAAGCAATGCGATAAGCAGTGCTTTTTGCATATTGCGTACGCCAACCACCCACGCGGCAACACGGTTTATGGATGCGTCGAAGAAATCCAACCCAATCAGGACTTTATCACGGGCGCCGCAGCGGATTATCTCTGCGGCTATGTCCTTTATTTCATCTTCCAGCAGCACAACATGGTCAGAATCCCAGCGTACGGGGCGGGTTACATGTAATGGAATCTTGTCGTATTGAGTCAGCAAACTCGAGATTTTGTCACTTACGCGCTCTGTGGGGTGATAGTGGCCATTGTCAAGTAAGTTGTACACGCCCGGGCGGCCTGCGGTGTATGCAAGATAAAATTCGCCGCTGCCCACGGTGTATGACTCGAGGCCAATACCGAAAACTTTACTTTCGACACAGTCGATTACGCCATCGAGTTTTTCCGCAAAAATTTCGTCAAGGCTTTTTTTCAGGCGAAGGCGCGGGTTTAGACGGTCTGCCGGGATATCTTTAAAGCCGTCAGGTATCCATACGTTAAACAAGACTGGGTTGCCAAGTTCTTTGGCGATATGCGCCGCAATTTTGCGGCAGGCTATCCCATGGCGCACCCAGTACGCACGAGTGTTTTCGTCTGGGCTTGATAACGTCAAATTGTCTTTTACCATCGGGTGAGCAAAAAATGTCGGATTAAAATCTATACCAAGGCCTCGCTCACGGGCAAATTCTATCCATTTTGCAAAATGCTTTGGCTCGAGCGCGTCACGCTCGGCAGATGAGTCTTCGAAAATGGCGTATGACGCGTGCAAGTTTATGCGATGCTTGCCAGGGATCAGGGAAGTTGCTTTGTCGAAGTCTGCCATAAGTTCTTCCGGGTTGCGGGCTTTGCCTGGGTAGTTGCCCGTTGCTTGTATGCCGCCGGATAGTGTGCCTACATTCTCGAACCCGGCAACATCATCGCCTTGCCAGCAGTGGATGGATATAGCGATTTTTTGAAGCTCTGATATTGCCATCTCTGTGTCTACTCCCAATTGGGAATATTTTTCTTTTGCCAGTTGGTAGATTGCGCTCATTTTTTTAGCTCCTTTATTGTTAGTTTTCTTGCTTCGTTTACTCCCGGTAGCTGTCCCGCGCTTATCATTTGCACAAGGATGTTGCCGGCGGCCGTGGCCTCTGCCGGGCCTGCCGTTACTGTTTTTTCGCAGGTTTTTGCGGTTAGTTCATTCAAAAATGTATTTTGGCTTCCGCCTCCTATAATGCATATTTTGTTAAACTTCTTGCCTGTTAAGGTTTCGAGCTCGTTTACTGTTTGGGCATAACTGTCTGCAAGGCTTTGGTATACGCAGAATGTTAATTCGCCAACATTTTCGGGTATTAGCTGTCCTGTGTTTGCGCAGGCTGTTTTTATTGCGTCAATCATGCTTGCCGGTGCCATAAAGGCATTGTCGTTGACATCTATCCGGCTGGGGAAGTTTTGGTGTTTTGCCGCTTCTTCGCATAGTTGGGTAAAGCTGTATTTATCTAGTTCGGATTTTATGTTTTGGATAATCCAAAGCCCCATTATATTTTTGAGAAATCTGTAACGGTATCCGTAGCCGCCTTCGTTTGTAATGCCGACTCGGCGGCTTTCTTCTGTGCAAATTGGTGAGAGAAGTTCTGTTCCCATTAGGCTCCATGTGCCGCTGGAAAGGTAGATGGCAGAATCGTCCACTGGTGCGCTAACCACTGCGGATGCGGTATCGTGGGTGCAGGGGAGTATTACGTCGCAATTAAACCCTACGCGTTCTTGTACGTGAGGCAGCAGCTCGCCTAATTTTGTACCGGGTTCTGCTATTTCGCCAAAGATTTCGGTGGTTAAGCCGATTTTTTTTATCAGGTTAAAATCCCAGTTTTTGGAGTACGCGTTTACCATGGATGTTGTTGTGGCATTGGTGTATTCGTGCTTTTTTATACCGGATAGTAAAAAATTAAAATATTCCGGCATTAGTAGAAAGCTCTTGGCGCGGGACAAAAGCTTGGGGTCGTGTTTTTTTAATGCTAAAAATTGATAGACTGTGTTAAATAAATGCTTGGCTATGCCGGTTTTTGTATATAGCTCCGCTTCGGATATGTATTTGTTTAGAGCGGTATCCATACCATCTGTGCGGTTGTCGCGGTAAGCGACAGCGTTGCCAAGGGGGCTGTTGTTTTCGTCCAATAGGACAAAGTCTACCCCCCATGTGTCTATGCCCACGCTTTGGGGGATTTTGCCTAAGGATTTGCATTTTGTAAGGCCGGTGAGGATTTCTTCGAAAAGAGCTTCTGTGTCCCAGCAGAGGTTTCCATTTTTGTTTACCATGCCGTTCTTGAAACGATGGACTTCCTCCAGTACAAGTTTTCCGCTTACGATGCTGCCTAGTATATGCCTGCCGCTGGATGCGCCAATGTCGATTGCTAAGTAGTACATGTGATACACCTCCGAAATGATATATTTGTAGCCATGTTGCAGGTGGGTATAAGGCTGGATTAAGCTAAGCAAATTCGTAAGCCGTGACCACCCCGGCGCATTCGCGCCACCCCTCCTAGGAGGGGAATTTTTTAATCTTTTTTATGTTGTTTTGCGATGGACGTTAGTGTTTCTTTTGTGTTAAGTTTGGGAGTATGCGTTACTTTATCCAGTAAAAACTCCAGCATGTCGCCCATTTTTTCCCCGGGCGGGATGCCGATTTCTAACAGGTCACCGCCGCTTACGGCAAGCTGTGGTAGGGAGAAACATTCTTCACTTGTTATAATGTCGGTAATTTCTTTACGGATGGCAGTTATTGTAGATGCATGGTTTGTTGTTGCCACCGGGCTATCATAAATACTTATGGATTGCAGGGTTAGTAAGTTTTCCAAAAACTCTTGCGGGATATGGCGCAGGAGTTTTTTTATTTGCACTCGGTTGTGAGGGATTGGGGTGGGCAACATTTTTACGTATAACGATGTCTCTTTGATGGATTTATTATCGTAGCGCAGGTCGCGCAGGATGTTTTCTATATCATCGCCTGTGCTGTGCAGAAATAGTGCTACCCGCATGGTTTCAACTGGCGGACATTTTTCTAACCATGAGATAACTTTAGCCAAGTCGCCCTCATATTTTCGCCCACATAAAACGTAAGGTAACAGGCCTGTTTCGTGTAGTAGATTTACAACTTGTGGATTGGGCGATGTTATAAGCTTACTAAGTTCTTCGCGAATTCTTTCCGGGCTTATATTTTGCAGGTTACTTTTTAATGCGGATATGGCCGCGAGAATGTCACCATCCACACAAAAGCCCGTGGTGGCGGAAAATCTTATGGCGCGCAGCATCCGCAGAGCGTCTTCGTTAAAGCGGAGCAGCGGACTGCCCACACAGCGGATTAGTTTTTGCTCGATATCTTCTTGCCCGCCAAAGGGGTCTACAATTCCGGCCGTAGGGCTGTAGGCTATTGCATTCATTGTAAAATCGCGCCGGCTTAGGTCTTCGGCTATGTCGGTAGTAAACTCTACCGATTGTGGGCGACGACTGTCTAAATATTCGCCGTCTATGCGGAATGTTGTGACTTCATACGGCAGGCTATCCAGCAAGACGGTTATAGTGCCGTGTTTTATTCCCGTATCAACCGTGCGCGTGAACAATTCTTTCGCCTGTTTGGGCGTGGCAGACGTGGTCACGTCCCAGTCTTTTGGTATGACATTGCGGATTGCGTCCCTAATGCACCCGCCCACAGCATACGCCGCGTATCCTGCGGTTTCTAAAGTGGAAATTATAAATTTTACATGGTCAGGCAAGGGGATTTTCATGTTGTTATTCCTTTGTTATTTTTAACAGATTTGCCATAAACTTTTTGCGTCCCACTGTTTCGAAGTTTATGGATACTTCGTAATCCGCTCCAGCGGGTTTTATCTCTAACACTTCACCAACTCCGTACTTTGCCATACGCACCTTGTCACCTACCACAAAGTTTATTGGATTGTTTTTGGGGGTGGGCAGGGGTAGGGGCTGGGGCGGGGTCGGTCGCTCGAACCTTCTCCCAAATGAAGACGGGCTACCCGCTTGCGCAAACTCCCGCGCACCTGCCGACCCGTGGAACTCCTTGGGTTTACCGTACATGTTGACGGGGGTGAGGCGTTCCATCTGTACTTCGCCTAGGAAGCGGCTTGGGGCGTTGCGGGCAATAGTGTCGTACCGCGCGCGGGAGAACGCGTGGGTTAAGTACAAAATTTTCCTTGCGCGTGTAAAGCCGACATAGCACAGACGGCGTTCTTCTTCCATTTCGGCCGGGCTGCCGGACTCTATGCTTCTGGAACCGGGGAAGACATATTCTTCCATGCCTACTATAAAAACTATGTTAAACTCAAGCCCCTTGGCACTGTGCAGTGTCATCATAGATACGGCGTTGGCGGACTCGTGGTAGTTATCAATGTCTGCCACAAGCGCCACATCTTCCAAAAATTTGCCCAAGGACGTGTCGTCGGACTCCTTGGTAAACGTATTTGCCGTGGCTATTAACTCCATTATATTGGCAACGCGCTCTTCTCCTTCGGGGGTGCCGTCCGACAGGGTGTCGAGATATTTTGTGTCGTGTAAGATTTTTTTAACTAACGCGGCTACGGAATTGTTTTCCGTAAAATGTGAAAGTTCGAGCAGTAGCCCAGAAAAAGCGGCTACCGGCTCTGCTTTCTTGCCCAGCCCCGGAATGCTTGCGGCCTTGGTTATTGCCGTGGCAAAAGTTATGCCGTTTTCCAGTGCGTATGCTTGGATTTTGCTAATGCTTGCGGCACCGATACCCCGTTTTGGCACGTTTATTATCCTCAAATGCGAAATATCGTCCGCGGGGTTGTTGATGGCTTTTAAGTACGCCAGAATATCCTTTACCTCCATATGTTCGTAAAAGCGTACCCCCCCGAATATACGGTACGGCACACCGGCTTGCACAAGTGCGTCTTCTATCCCACGGGACTGGGCGTTTGCGCGGTACAGCACAGCAAAATCGTTGTAGTTTGCGTTGCGTTGTGCCACTTCTTCTTTTATAACTCGCGCCACAAACGCGCCCTCGTCTCGCTCGTTGCTTGCCATGTGTATGCGTAGGGGCGAGCCCTTGCTGTTGTCTGTCCACAGTTGCTTTTGCGCACGGTGGTCGTTGTTGGAAATTACATCGTTTGCCGCACCCAGTATTGTTTGGGTGCTGCGGTAGTTTTCTTCCAGTTTTACCACTTTTGCGCCGGGATAGTCTTTTTCGAATTGAAGGATATTTTCCACGTTTGCGCCGCGCCAGCCGTAGATGCTTTGGTCATCGTCGCCTACCACGCATAAGTTGCCGGCGTATCCAGCCAACAGGTTTACCAGCTTATATTGGGCGTGATTTGTGTCTTGATATTCGTCTACCAGTACGTAGTGAAAGCGGTTTTGGTATTTTTGGCGCATGTCGTCGTTATCACGCAGGAGCTCGACTGTTTTAAATATGATATCGTCAAAGTCTAGGGCGTTCATTTCTGTCAGGCGTTTTTGGTAGAGCTCATATATTTCCGCGATGTTGCTTTCGCGGAACATGCCCACAACTTGTTTTTCGTATTCTCGCGGGGTTATGAGTTCGTTTTTTTGCGCGCTTATAACCTGTGCTACGTAGCGGGGCGGGTAGTAGACATCGCTTAAATCCTTCTCCTTAATGCATTCTTTAAGAAGGCGCAAGGTGTCTGCCGTATCGTAAATGGTAAAACCTTTTTGAAAGCCAAGGGTTTCTATTTCACGCCGAAGAATTCTTGTACACGCAGAGTGGAATGTACTTACCCATACCTGTTCGCCCAATGGGGTTAGATCGTTTACGCGTTCACGCATTTCGCGTGCGGCTTTGTTTGTGAATGTAATTGCGATGATATTGTACGGGTCTACACCCTGTTGCAAAAGATGTGCTATGCGGTAGGTTAGCACACGGGTTTTGCCGGAACCAGCCCCCGCGAATATCAAAAGCGGGCCTTCTGTGTGCAGGACAGCTTCGCTTTGCACTTGGTTTAATTCGTTTAAGTAGCTCATTTGTGACCATTCCTTTTTGCCTTAATTGCGCTAAGAAATCTTTCCGCGCAGGTGTTAACTATTAATTTTGCCGGGAAGTTTGCGGCTTCTACCAGTTCTTTTGCGCGGCCAAAGTTACCTACATCTGTGCAAAAATGCGCATCGGAAGATACCAGTATTTGCACATCATACTCCATGCATAGGCGAATAAGTTCAATTGTGTCGCCGTCGCCGTTATAACGGTAGGATGCGGGCTTTAGCGAGCAGTTGTTAATTTCGAGTATCGTCTTGGTTTTTGCGGCGGCTTTTACAATTGCGGGTATGTCCACTTCGTACCAAGCGTTTGTTGGGTGCCCGATGATGTGAATGTTTGGGTTTTCCATTGCCTTTGTTATAGCTAGAGTATTTTTGTGCTTATCTCCGGGCTTAATGTTATCGTCACGCGTATCGCCGTGCACAGATGCTATTACGTATTCCATTTTTGCTAAAACTTCGTCAGGCAAATCTACTTTGCCGTTGTGGTCTAGGATGTTTAGCTCCACGCCTCGAAAAACTCTGATGTTGTGTATGACTGCGGGCAAAGTGTGTAGGTTGTAGAAATGATAGATATGTGCTCCACCCGGCATGGCCGGTGCGTGGTCGGAGATGCCTATATGTGTGAGTCCAATGGAGGCGGCATGGGCGGCGTTTTCAAAAACTGTGCTGTAAGCGTGGCCGCTGCTTACGGTGTGGCAGTGTACATCTAGGATGTAGTTCATCATATTCTCCTTTTTTGTCAAAGCATATGGAAAATGTTCAAGTTATATTGTATTATACTCCTTGCGGCTAAATTTCGCAAAGGAGATATATATGAAATCAAAAATTAAACGCATCCTTACCACGCTGGAAACTTTATACCCTTACGACGACAGCTGCTTTCTCAATTATGAAAAAGAACATCCATGGCAATTGCTGTTTGCGACTATACTAAGTGCGCAATGCACAGACGCGTGTGTAAATATCGTTACGGTGACATTGTTCGAACGGTTCCCAACGCTCGAGTCATTTGCAGAGGCGGATATCGACGAAATAGAAGAGATCATACGCCCTACAGGGTTCTTTCGCATGAAAGCCAAGCATTTGCAAGAATCCGCACGTAAGCTTCTTACGCAGTTTGGCGGAGTTGTCCCGTCGGACATGGAAAGCCTGACCTTGCTTTCCGGTGTAGGAAGAAAAACGGCGAACGTGGTACGCTGTCATATATTTAGCATCCCAAGTATAACGGTGGACACACATGTCGGGCGAGTATCTAAGCGGCTTGGACTTACCGAGAACACCGACCCGGTAAAAGCCGAATTTGACCTGATGGAAGTTTTGCCGAAAAAAAGCTGGATGGCATATAACCAGCAGATAATCAACCATGGGCGGCAAGTATGTGCGTCACGAGCCCCCAAATGCGACGAATGCGCACTGCGAAAGGATTGCGTGCACGCAGTATGACTTCATCATTCCGGGCTTGCTTCCATAAATACAAAATTCAACTGGTGACCCACAGTCACCAGTTGACAATTTAAACCTGAAAGGAAAATTTGATGAACACCCTAGCTTTTTCCCCTCGCGACTTTATATCAGAAATTTGCCGTGAGCAGAACATCAACTTCGAAACTTTATCACAAGACTACATTACCCGCTTATCAAAAGACGGTAAAATCCGCCATGTTATGTGGTCTAATTGGGACATAAACCCCGCCACGGCAGACCGTATTGCCTGCGACAAATCTGCTTGCTATATAGTGCTGTCACACTGCAGTGTGCCTGCCGTTCCTCACGAAATTCTTCAGCATCCTGTTAGGAGGCTTGGGTGGACAGGCGCAAAAGGCACATGGACACAGGCACTGAAATACTTTGATATTCACAAAAAAGTAGTAGCAAAGCCAAACCATGGTACAAACGGGCAGGACGTGTACTTATGCAAAACAGTGCAGGATATGGAAGCCGCTGTACACGCAATTTTTCAAAACAACCCGGACGCGGCACTAAGCCCATTTTGCGATATAAAAACCGAGTATCGTGTGTTTTACGCAAACGGAAAAACCCCTCTTGCATATGGCAAAACCCCAAACCCTGGCAACTGGCGGCACAATCTAACCCAGGGGGCAACTGCATTCGAGCTGGAAGACGAAAAACTGCTTGCCAAGCTGCAAAACTTAGCAACCTATGCGGCCACTGCAATAAACATAAATTTTGCCACAATTGATATTGTGGAACTGCAAACAGGCGAGCTGCAGGTAATGGAAATAAACTCTGGCGTGCAAGCACGGCAGTTGTTAGAACAGCTGCCGCATCTTCGCTCTGTGATAAAAGACATCTATGCGGCGGCGGTAATGGGGATGTTTTAGGCGCGGCGGCTATCGCGTATTCGGATTTTTTCTTGCGAAAATGTCAATAATAATGTATGATATAAAAGAAACATACAAGTGACCGGTTAAACTTATCAAGCACTAGCGGCTATGTATAGGCTTGGTAAATTTACCAGTTCATGAGTATACCCACGGGGATGTAATGGTCTCGACGGGGATTGTGAAAATTTGGATAGCCATCCGTAGACGGTGCCTACGTTATCAAAACCGAACCTTTAAAAAAGAAACGACAATAATAATTACGCATTTGCGGCTTAATTAAAGCCGCCATCGGCCCGGGCTTCTCGCAGACCCGTAAGCCGGTGTCGATTATGCGAGGCACTTTTCCGCCGGTAGCTTTGAAGCGGAAAAAGATCTAAAAGCTACTAAAGTCACCAGCGTGTTGGTTCGCGGGTGATGGAGGGAATGTCAAACAACCAACTATGATGGTAGAAGTTCTTATCGAAGGGTCTTCGGACAGGGGTTCGACTCCCCTCATCTCCATTTTTTTAATTGTTTCCTTTTTTGTAGGGAGGGGGAAGGTTTATGCGATTCAATCTCACGGTATCAGTTCATCAAGAGGACAAATGGTATGTAGCCAAGTGCTTAGAAAACAGTGTTGCATCTCATGGGCAATCTATGGACGAGGCGTTGGCAAATTTGAAAGAAGCCTTAGAACTTTATTATGAGGATAATGATGAAGTACCAACAATACAACAAATGTTTATTACTACAATGGAGATTGCTGTATAATGGATTCAAAGTATCCTATCCTTAAAGATTCTGAAATTACAAGGCGGCTAAGAAAATTGGGACTTAACTTCAAATTTCAAAAAGGCAGTCATGCAAAGTATGTAAATGTATCTGACTCTTGTAGCTAATAATAAGGGGGTATTGGTATGGCAAAAATCATAGCTTTTTTCAACCATAAGGGTGGAGTTGGAAAGACTACTTCGTCTTATAATGTTGCGTGGGGACTTTGTAGGGAAGGTAAACGCGTTTTGATGATCGACGCTGATGCACAATGTAACCTTACAGAAATTGTTGTTGAGGATTGCTATTTATACGATGATGTAGTTGATCTTACCTCTGAGCCTAAGTACAATTCTGAATTTTTTTACGAAAATAATGTGTATACTTATTTTGTTGATTATATTCAGCCCACACCTAATAAGATAATGCCAACAATTGAAACATTCAAAAAGCATGGCATGGATAACCTTGAGCTACTTTCAGGTTCTATTAGGTTTGCTGAGTTAGAAAAGTCAGTAGCGCTTTCTCTTGCAAATGTTCCCGGGCTTGGTCATGTTCCATCGTCTGTGTATGAGGCACTTCGGAAAATTAGCGAAGGTTTTGATTATATTTTGGTTGATTTATCTCCAGCCCTATCGTCAATTAACCAATTATTTTTAATGCTGTCCGATTATTTTATATTGCCTGCTAACCCAAGTATATTTAGTCGGCAAGCACTTACAAATATGGAAGATGTTTTCAAGTTTTGGAACAGAGAATTATCCGGATTTGATGTGTTTATAAAAAAATTGAAACCATTACCAAAAATGTTAGGTATTATTTGCCAAAACTATAGGCCGTACTCAAGAGAAAATGAAAAAAACACAAAATCGGCTAAACGGTTTGAAGACATGATGACTGACCTTAACAATCATGCATCAGCTTTAGCAAAGAGTTTAAGCGGTTTTGACATGGCTTTAACAGAAAAAGAGTTCAGTTACTTATTTGAAGCATCAACACCATATCGTATTGCAAGCATACCCGACTTTAATCAACTTGTAGTTATATCTGAAAAAGAAAAAATTCCGGTAGTAGCTATTGATTCTGTCATTTTGAACAAGCATAAAATAAGCACTCCACAATATCAGCAAAAAGTTAGTGATTTTATTGGCCAGTATAATTTAGTTGTTAGTGGCTTAATAAAACTGCAATAACTATTGTCTCTGATAGAGATACAATCTCCCACACATTTTACCATTATACAAACCCCCAAAAAATCCGCGGCAAAACTTGCAACGGACTTTTTTTTAGGTTACAATCTAAGGGTTGATACTTTTCTGTGTTTAAAATCCTTGATGCGCACTTAATATACTGTGGAATTCGCAGACAATTGCGCGGTGCGTATCAAGGATTTTAAACGAGGAAAAGTATGTAACATATGAAAAGGAGAGATATTTATGCATCCAATGTTTGAAAAATTAGCGGCTGTGCGTCTGGTTCCTGTTATAGTAATAAACGACGCCACCAAGGCTGTACCTCTAGCAAAAGCTCTTTGCGACGGCGGGCTGCCTTGTGCAGAAATTACGTTCCGTACACCACAGGCGGCAGACGCCATTCGTGCAATTGCCGATGCCATGCCTGACATGCTGCTTGGCGCGGGTACAGTACTTACACCACAGCAAGTAGACAAGGCTCTTGACGCAGGCGCAAAATACATTGTAGCACCGGGACTCAATCCTGAAGTTGTAAAATATTGTCAGTCCAAAAATGTACCTGTGCTACCTGGCGTCTGTACGCCAAGCGAAGTAGAACAAGGTCTTTCACTTGGGCTTGAGGCTCTCAAATTTTTCCCGGCGGAAGCTGCTGGTGGGGTTAACATGCTAAAATCCTTATCAGGCCCGTATGGTGGTGTCAAATTTATGCCAACAGGCGGCATTACACAAAACAATTTGAAAGATTATCTTTCTGTAAAAAGTGTTTTTGCTTGCGGTGGCAGCTGGTTTGTTAAAGACGAGCTGATAAACAATAACGATTTTGCAAAAATTACCGAGCTTACCCGCGAGGCTGTTAAGCTAGGGGAATAGTATGTTAGCCACAGTAGGTAATTTTTTCATATCACGTCTTTCGCGCTTGTCTAAACGGGCGCGTACTTTACTTACATCTTTTGCAATTACCGCCACAATTGCTTCGTTTTTGGTTGTGGTGGGGGTTGTTACTTTTAATACTCTTACCGCGCCGCCAGTGGTTCAATCTATCGAGCAAGATCCGCCGCCGGCGCGTCCTTCTTCTAATAGCACCAATTCCGATCCTCTTGATACTTCGCAGGAAGAAGAGGATGACTGCCCATGGCCTACTGTTTTTGCCCCGGAATGGGCAACCGATGAAGATAGACGCGAAAATTTTTGGACTTTTTTAATAGTAGGCATCAACAACGGCACCAACGCTAACACAATTATGGTAGCGTCTTACTGCGCAAACACCCATGAGGCACATCTTGTAAGTATTCCGCGCGACGTGCCTGTTAATGCTACCCGCAATGGCCGAAAATTTGCATCGTCCTACATGATTGGCGCGCGCAATGGCGGCATGGAAGGCGGCATGGCGCAAATGCGGCGGGATGTGCAGACGGTTATCGGGTTTGTGCCGGATTTTTATGTACTGTTTAACTACGAAATGTTTGCTACAGTTATTGATGCCGTTGGTGGTATTTACGTAGACGTGCCTATTCGTATGCGTTACGACGACCCCATCGATAGGCTGCGCATAGATATCGAGCCGGGGCTTCAGCATATGGATGGTATAACCGCGCTGCATTTTTCTCGGTTTAGGCAGGGCAACCCAGGGTTTCCCAGTTTGCCTAATGGGGACTTGGACAGAGTGCGTAACCAGCAGGAAGTTATCAGGGCTGTTATAGACCGTTTGCTTAGGGTTGAAAATCTTAACCCGATGAAAATTGCCGAATTCGTAGGTATTTTTAACGACAACGTATACACGAGTTTGCCATATAGAAACATGCCGTTTTTTGCCAATCAACTGCGCTTTGTAGATGGCGTGGATGCGCTTCATACCCATACCTTGCCAACTGTTGGACGTACGGTTAATAGAGAATCTTATCAGTTTTTAGTTGAAGCGGAAGTTGTGCGTATTTTAAATGAAACCGTAAATCCGTTTTATCAGGATTTATCTGCCAGTGATTTGCGGATTGTACGGAATTAGGTTATGAAAAACCGTGTGCTAAGCGCAGAAGATACGTTAATATCTACACTTTAAATTTTGGACGATAAAAAAGCGGCACGTGGAGCGTTCACTTCGTTCACTGTGCCTAATACGAACGTTTCCCGCGCCGCATTAGGCGCAGTGAGAGAAGCGAACGTTTCCCGCGCCGCATTAGGCGCAGCGAGCGAAGCGAACGTTTCCCGCGCCGCATTAGGCGCAGCGAGAGAAGCGAACGTTTCCCGCGCCGCGTGTTTCGTACAGAGCAATTTCCTAGAACAAAACAAATTCGGGCGCACTATGTAAAGTGCGCCCGAATTTGTTTATATTCAAATATTAAATTCGTCTATCGTGTGCCAAACAGCCTATCCCCAGCATCGCCAAGCCCGGGAACTATATATCCGTGGTCGTTTAACTTTTCGTCGTAGGCGGCAGTGTAGATATCTACGTCGGGGTGGTTTTTCAGTACCTCTTCTACACCTTCGCGCACTGCTACAAGACACAGGAATTTTATATGTGTAGCACCTGCTTGTTTTAGAAAGCGGATGCTTTGCTCCGCGGTGCGGCCTGTAGCAAGCATTGGGTCTAATAGTAGAATTTCACGTTCTTCTATTTCTGGAGGAAGTTTTGTATAGTATTCTATGGGCTGCAAAGTTTGTGGGTTACGGTAGATGCCAATATGGCCTATTTTAGCTGTAGGGATTAAGTTCGCTATGCCCTCCACCATGCCCAACCCGGCGCGCAAAATTGGAACCAAACCAAATTTTCTTTCGCATTCCCAGCCATTTGCTGTGCCTACCGGAGTTTCTACCGTTTTGCTTATCAAGTCGGTTTCCCATGTTGCTTCATAAGCAACAAATGCGGAAATTTCACCCACCAGTTCACGAAATTCTTTGCTTCCTGTGGACTTGTCTCTAATCATTGTCATTTTACTGCGTACCAATGGATGGTTGTTTACATGTAGTCTTTTTTCTAATACCGCGTTTAAATTGTCCATAAATCCTCCTTAAAATATGCCACGGATAACTCCAGTAGCTGCTTTATTTGCTTTGCGCATCGTTGGTAAGTTGCCAAATCTCCGCCGTATGGGTCAGATATGTCTATGTCATGGTTTGCATATTGGCCTAATGTAAACGCGTATGCATGAGGTACGGCAGACTTAACAGCGTGAAGATGGCCATGGGTCATGGTTAAGATTAGTGTTGCGCGCTCCAATAGCTCATACGAAAGCTGCTGAGATTTATGAAAAGAAAGATCTAAGCTTTCCCGTCGCATGGCAATAACCGCGTTAGAACTTGCAGGGTAGCCGTTGTCGGTATTAATACCAGCAGAATGCACTGTAGCCATGATATCAAGCTCAAGAAAAAGCGACTTTGCCATAACTTCCGCCATTGGGCTACGGCAAGTGTTGCCAGTGCAAACAAACAGCAGAGTAGGGGGAGATTTAAACATTTTTGGCTCCCTTCTTAGAATTATACATTTATAACATTTCCCTCGGCAGCCTTTTGCATTCTGTCCATTATGGCTGTGCCAAGGTCTGTATTTGGAACGGCTTCGGCGTATATTATGGATACTCCCAGCGTGTCAAATTGCCGCAAATGGGCAAATAAGTTTTTTGCAACTGATTTGTCGGTGCTGCCGAGCGATAGTAGGCTTACATTAGAGGGTAAGTTTGGTGGGAGTAACTGTTTTGTGATATCGGTTACCAGTACACCAATTTGTAACGTACTATCTTCATTGGAATGCAACAACTCCGCTATTCGAGCAGCAACATCCATTGGCTCCCCTTTAAATATCATCATAGGAGCCTTGGGTGCGTAATGCCGGTATTTCATACCCGGTGCGCGAGGGGCATCTGTATTGTCGCCTTTTACTTTAAAATTTAGGGCAGCGGACGTGGCGGTAACTTCCTGTATCATAGCCTCGGTAATTGCACCTGGGCGCAAAATAATGGGCTGCGCACCGGTAACATCAACCACCGTGGACTCCACGCCTATTTCCGAACTCTCGCCGTCCAGTATCATTTCCACTTTATCCCCCTGTATAAAATCCTCCGCAACATGAGCCGCGGTGGTGGGGCTGGGGCGGCCTGCTTTGTTGGCACTGGGTGCGCAAAGCGGACAGCCCGAAGCTTGTATAAGTGCCATTGCTACAGGATGCGCGGGCATTCTGATACCAATCGTTGCTGCTGTTTTTTGCGGATGTCCACCCAGCCAGCCCGGTAGGTGAGGCTTCTTTTTTACGATAAGCGTAAGCGGCCCCGGCCAATATGTCTTTGCCAGTGCTAGGGCGTAAGGTTGGGGAGAATCTGCCAACTCCAAAAATTGGCTAATGTCTGAGATATGTAGAATTAACGGATTGTCTCCGGGGCGGCCCTTTGCGGAATATATTTGCGCGACTGCGTCCATGTTAAACGCGTCCGCCGCAAGACCGTAGACTGTTTCCGTAGGCATAGCAATCAAGCCGCCGTTTTTTATTATTTCGGCGGCTTTTTTTATATTTGCTTTAGTTGGTAATTCAACTAATGGATGCGACATAAACCGTTTATTCTGCCGCGGCACAACATTTTTTGTATTTTTTACCGCTGCCGCAGGAGCATGGGTCGTTACGGCCAATTTTATCTTCGTTACGGACTATAGTATGGGAACGCTTCTGTTCGCTGTATAATGCCTTTTGTTCCTCTTCGGTAAAAACATTATCCCACTCTGGCAAGTTGTAAAGATTTTCTGCTTTGTATTCCACCATTTGCTTGTACAGCCTGTCAAATTCTACATCGATGGCTATTGCTGTCGTTTCTTCTATTTCATCAACAGACGGTAGATTGTCCACACATTCGTGAATACCGTCAAAAAATGCTGCCATCTGTGGTAGAGACATACCAAATTTGTCCGCGAGTTCCGTCACTGTACCCTCGATGCGGGAGGTTTTTGTTTTCAAAAGATCCATGTATACAGCTTTTTCTTTTGCAAGATAATCGTCCCAAATATGCTGAACAGGCTGGTTTTTTGTGTCGAAAGCTATTCGCTTCCATGAATTTATTAGTGCCATATGACCACTCCTTAGACTTTGTTATTTGTATATATGATATCGCACCCGTGGGTGTTTGTCCAGAAAAATACATATCCCGCCATACGCTTGTATATAGTAGAAGTGGAGGGATATCCATGAATATACCAAATCTATACACATTTATAGGTGATGTGGCGGACATATCAGCCAAAATAATGGCGGCGGCCAATAAATTTTACTCAGCAGACACAACTATATCTCTGCACTTGGACGAAACAGCGGATATAGACAATACAATACGCGCGGCAAAGGTACGTGTACAAAGCGCAAAAAGCGGATTAGACAAACGGCAGGCGAATATTTGTGTTGTAGTAAAAGCCTACGATCCGCTGGGGGTACAGTTGGCTATTGCGGTGGGGAAAAGGTTGAGCACGCTTTTTGCGGAAGACTTTGCGGCCCACCGTTTGGCGTTGGCGGTTTTTTTAAGTGAATCTAACGAGCCTGATGTGGATGACATCTCTTTTGAAATGCGAAATAAGCTTACATATGAATTTTTGACGGCAATAGCCGGGCACACCCCGTTTGATTGCGTATTTTTGTTAAGCGACAGGAACGAACATGGGCAAGTGGATGTGGCAAACCACGATAACGCGTGTAAATTTTTGGCACGATTGCCGCAGGTATTAGCAACATCCCGCTTTGTCGAAACTTTGGCTATGAAAGCGGGGGAATTAGGGCGTACTTTGTTTGCGTCGGGCGGATTTTGGGAAAAAGAAATCCCGTATGGCCAGCCAAATCGCCAATTGCATCACTTGGCAAAAATTTTGGAGAATGAATTGGCAGAAGGCGAAAAAATTCCGTTACCGCAGGAACAGCCGTTATCGCAATTACTGTCGGTTTTTGATTGGAGTAATCGTACCGATGCGAAAATAGTTGCTGATGTATGCTCTGTGGCGGCGGAGCCACTATCACCTGTGCTGCTGGCAGGCAAGACTGTGAAAGAATCCGAAACACTACTGTTTGGGGATAGCGCAGCGCGGTTTTTTGAGACAAATTTCCCAATGTGTGAAGAACCGGAGCAGCATCCGAAACGCCTATCTTTACGAAATGCTGTAGCCAAAGAGCGTCTACTTAGTATTAGGTTGAGTAACATTTCTGCCGAAATTACAAGAGTATCACAGGAACTTGCTAAACTGGAAATTGCCTCGCATAGGGTAGGGGTGTTGGATATATTATGTGGGTATATAAAAAGGTCTGAAAATACCTTTTCGTTAGTAGACAAAGTTAAAGCAGCAGTTGGTAATTGCTATGTGTTTAAACATAAGCTTAACATGCTTAGCATTCTGCAAAATAGCACCGCTGCCGTTCATGCGCAGTTGTTAGACTATATAGAGCACATCCGCAATATAATTTCCGTAATAAAAGCACAAGAGCCATCACCGGAAATTGACTCCGTAACCGCGCAAACACATGAGCAAGACGTAGCACCTCAAGTAGCAAAACATGCGGTACTAAATATATCTCTACTGCGCGACGATGGTCTGTTACATGAAACGCATATATTAGGGGATGAGACAAATCCGTATGTTTTGCGGTTGATAGGCGGTTTCGCTCAGGAAGACTTAACCCGTTACCATGCAATGCGGGAAATTTCGGGGAAATAGTATAGTGAACGCACCTCAAAATTTAGTGCGGGACGAAGGGGTTTTTCTGTAATCTAAGCACGCATTCCGGCAATTGTTTTCAACTGAAATGACGATACCTTTTTTTCGGGTTTTATTTTGCCACCCTCATACATGTAGTACAGTTTCGTAAAAGTTATAAGCTCAATTACCATTGCCACGTGCGATGTTACCTTACAACAGTGTTTTGCCTTAGTATAAAACTGAACTGACATATCCGTCCGGTAAGCCACTAAACAGCTGTAAACGCGCGTGGCATTAGACGCAGTCAGCGCAGTTTTGCGGCGATTTTAAAAACTATCTATCTATGATTAATAATGAAATGCAGATATATAAAAAAAATAGCTGAATTTATGGCAGTTCGCATCACGAGCGATAAGCCTTTAGATCCAGCTATTTTTATATATTTTGAAAGCTTTTTTGTTCTGCATGAGAACGAAGCAATCCAGTAAATATTGGAGCTGTTGGTAAAGTATAAACGATACTCTTTGCGCTGCTGTTGCGTTTACTCTTAATTTATTAAAAATGTTATGAAAAGTTGAGTGAGTAGATTTTATTGTTTTTATGACGAATTTTATTGCAATATGTAGATATTTATGGTACAACAATAACACATGAATTGTTTTTATTGTTCAAATAGAAAAATATTAAAACAGTAATAAAATATTGCTCTATATGAATTCCATTGTTGGCAAAAAGTTTCCATTAAGTTTGCAGAAACAGAGTAGTACAAGAAGTCTTTAGCAAATTTTTAAAAACGGTGTTGATTGCTATCATACATAACTGAAAATAGGAGGCGCATACAAAATGGCTATAAGTTTTTTAAAAAGATTTGTTCTGGCTCGTGAGGCAAGGCACGATATTAAGTCTGGGTTTGGAGATATTTTAAATGACTGGCTTGATGAGGATAATCCCGGAGAGATGCCTATATCAAATACAATGCAAGAACTCGTGGGAAAGTACCATCAGGCTTGCCGCATTGAAGTAGTTCGTTATGGGAAAAGGGGTATCAATAAACTTCATCAAGAAATAAAAGCAAAAGCTCTGGAAATTGAGCGCAATAGATCTAATGGCCGCGCTCAAATAGAAATTACAGAAAGCAGTATTGCCGATATGGGGATGGAAATTGACGGAATTTCTGAGGAGATCAAAAAATATCAAAATGATCTTATTGCTTTTGATACCGACGGCAAGTTTCCACCAAACGCAGAATTTAAAAGTAAAGTTACAGTGTTGGATGAGGTAAAAAAACTTAAAAAAGAGCGTGAAGAAATAGAAAAGTGCAAAAAATTTAAAGTTGAAAGTATTGGACAACAGCGTAGGCAAGTCCAGGAAGGGTCTGACAAACACCTAAGACAACTGAATAAGCTGGTTGCCAATTTTGGAAAACAAATTTACTCACTAATAGCCAAAATTGACCTAATAGAAACAAGATACGCCCTTTTCCAGAGTTACTATTGGAAAAGAATATGCCAACGCAAAAATATTTCTGTAAACGCAAAGCCTTTCCATGAAGTGTGCGAGCATTGCGGGGCACCGGTAGTCGACAGGGATACTCTCTTCGAAAAAGAGCGCGAATATGTTGATAAAATTGTTGAGCAGCTTTTTTTTGATAAAGGAGAGCCTGTTAAAGCAGAAAAATAAAAGAGGATATGGTGGCTAATATGACAGAGGCGCAAGGTACCTATAAAAGGATTAAAGAGGAAATGGCAGCCGATCTCCAGTTAAAAAGCATGGAGATAAATAATATGGTACAAGCAGCAAAAAAAGATTGGAACTCAAGAATGGCCGCCCGAAATGAGGCCGGCGTTGTGCGCAAGCTACGTGATGGGGCGTTAGAAAAATTTTCAGCTGCAAAAAGCTCTTTATGTGTAATTATTTGTGATGATATCGACAACTTTACAAGTAGTCCGGGGATTGCAAAACTTAAAAGCCTAAACAGTGAAATGATCCAGCACAAGGCGGATAAAAATAAAGTGGGCGATCAAATTACCGAAATTAGTAAAAACAAAAAGAGCGAACAAACATGGAGTAAATTTCTAAACTATAGTGAGCATCAACCGGACTTATTTAACCCTCTACAGCGGAAATTTAATAACGAACTTAAACGTGCAAGCAGTATAGGTGTATTGGTTACTTCTATTTGTGCTGCAACCGACTTTTTCATGCTTAATACAATGTTTATATTGGGCAACTTAGGAACTGGGGCAGCAATGCTATCGGGTATTATTTTTGCTCTAATGCTTAATGGGCCTCCTTATATTTTGGGTTGGCTTAGTGGAAAAAGGATTGATGTCGTAAAATTGGATCTAATGAAAGGGACTAAATCTGCAAACAGAGCAGCAGAGCAAAAGAAATTTAAAACAGCTATAGGTGTTTTGATGTTATTGGTTGCAGTAATACTTACATTTTACGTAATTACCAGAACATTTTTCTTCCTTGGAGAAGGGGATTTTGGTGTTGCTTTTCGTGATGTAATGTCCGGCCAGTTTACCATTTCTACAGTTAATTTAGAGGCGGCAGATTTGCTGGCCTCTCTTATACCCATTGCTACTACTGTCGTTTCATACGTAATTGGTTTATTTATTTTCCCATCCAAAGCGGAGTTTGTAAAAAACTCGGTTTTAACAGTAGATGCGGGGTTGAGCAAAACAATTACAATAAAGAAAGGCCAAATCTTAGACAGTGAAGCAAACATAGACAGCAAACAAAAGGAGCATGATACACTGCAAAAAGAGCTATGGGGACAATACCTGCCGGATACGCCGTTTGAAAAGGATTATGACAAGTTTGTGATAAGACTTTCGGAAGCATACAAAAACAGATGTCTAACATCCTACAGGGAAATATATAAAGCCTGTTCCAGTAAAATACTGCACGATGCGCAGCAAAAGCTAATAGACATTGTTAATGAGATAGCTCCTATTGCCCAAGGAGACCAAATTGCTATCTATGACATGGCAGTAGACGAACATGAACAAGCTAAATTAAACAGACTTTGGGTTGCGTGCGATGATATCAACCCAAGCCGGGATCCACTTACCAGCCTGCAACAGGAATACTATCGACAAACTCTAACAACGAAAATGGATATAGACACAATTGAAGGCAAAATCGCTGATATCTCAAAAAAAATTTTTACAGTGGCATAAACCTGCCTATATTTAGAAAGGGGCTAAACGCCGTATGAAAAAACTTGGGGTGCTTTTTATGATAATTGTGGCACTTTTCGCGCTATCCGGATGTGATAGATCGCCGGAAGGATATGCACGGGTAGATGGGGTGTTTGTTAACGAAAACCCAATTGCGGTTGCCATTATTTTAGGCCGTCACGCAAATGCAATGGCGGTACCAGACAGTGCCTATGCAGCAATCGCTCCTTATTTACAAAGAGCGGTGTACGGTGGGTATGTAAGTTTAATTATATTAGACGGTACACCAACTACAGTAGATATTGTACCATCAAATTTTTTTGAAGAAACTGCCAGAAACACCACTGTTCTTAACAACACCATTAACAGCCGTACAACACAGTTACTAGACGCAATAAGTGACCCCAGTATTTCTGCAAGAAGATCCGGGGTAGATTTGCTGGCGGCTATGCGTGAAGCTAGAAATGTTTTAACTTCTGTAGCAGTTGAAGGTATAGAAGAAAAGCATATAATTGTTGTTTCTACCGGTATATCCACCACGGGGGATTTAGATCTTCGCACGATTAATTTTGCCGGTATGCATCCACCTGTAGATAGTATTGTCGAGCGGCTTACTCATGCTCATGGAGTAGGGGTTTTGCCGGACTTAACAGGTATAAATGTTACGTTTATTGGTGCAAACGATGGTATGGCAGCAGTCGCACCCATGCAAGAGGCGCGCACCATAGATAATATTTTCCTGGGAAATTTATGGCGAGGAATTGTTACTGCGGCTGGTGCGGATTCGGTTAATTTTGAAAATGCCTCAGGCTGGAATGTGCCCAATATATGGATAGATGATATAGCTACTCAGTTTCCCTTTGTGCCAATGGTTGCGTTTGCTAACGAGCCTACAATCAATTTGTCTGACATTTTTGGCTTTGATCCCGCTGCAGGCATGGCACCGCCATACTTGCCCCCACCCCCAGCAATTGAGATACGATTGGGTACGGAGGTTTTGAGTTTTATCCCGGATGAAGCAGACTTTTATTACGAAGAAGTTGCTATAAGAGCACTTGAAGAATACGCTAACTTGCTGGAGACATTTTTCTACTTTTACCCCGATGAAAGAATTTGGGTAGTTGGCACGACTGCAACAAGTACTCAAGGTGGTGCCGGAAATTTTGATTTGGGTGTACGCCGTGCAGAGCGGGTAAGAGATGTTCTTGTAACAGAATTTGATATCCCGTACGACAGATTGTTAACAATTAGCCTGGGTGCAAGGTTTCCTTGGATTGTAGATGCTTTCCCAAATGGAGTATATGATTCGCCAACATCCCAGCCAAACCGCGCAGTATGGTTGTTAACCGACAACGAAGATACAGAAAAGTTAAACGCCCTTAGAGAGGCTGACCGTAGAGGAGAGTTATTGCCGGAAAGCTCTGCTAGGCTTAATGCATTGTCTAGGTAGGATTTGTTTGTGTAGGCAGATTAAGATGTATCTTATACGAAAAGGAGGTGCGGTGTTGTGGCATCAATTTTGCTTTTGTTGTTCATTGGAGTCGCTGGAGGTGCATTTGTGACAGCAGTTACTGCTTTTGCAAATAAAAGAGCTGCCCAAATGCATTTAAATAGCCTGGCTGAAGATAGGCAGTATGAACAGTTTCAAGAATACAAGGTCAAGGTAGACACAGCTTCAAATGTGTTTCAATATAGCATTATAGTTGCGATTATTTTTCTAGCATTAATAATATTTACTTATGTGCAAGCTGGTAATTCGCAAGGATATCCCCAACTAGGTGGTATCAGTAGTCCTGTTGGAGAAACTCCATCTGGTGACCAGCCACCGCTACCGCCATCGCCACCGCCAGAAGAAAGCAGAAGGTTCGAACCAAGGTTTGCTTTTACTTCCGGTATATACTCCGGATGGGGAATAGTAGATAACAATGCTAGGTTTATACCGCACGGAGAAGGTACCAAAGTGTGGGCTGATGGTGAAACCAGATTCGAAGGTGAGTTTAGATATGGAGAGATGCATCACGGACGAAAAACATTCCCTAGCGGCGATGTTTATTTTGGGTATTTTCTTAATGAGCGAATGCATGGTGCCGAGGGATATTATGAATGGGTAGACGGCAGGAGATACGTGGGTGCGTTTAGAGATGGTTATCGCCATGGGTTTGGACATTTTTACAATTGGGTAGGTGAAATGTTGACATCACATGAGCAATGGATAGGCACATACCGTGGTTATAGTGTAGACGGCATATTTGAGGGATATGGGGAATTTGAATTTGCTGGCGGCTACATGGAAAAATTTGTAGGCGAATTTAGAGACAATCGCGCTTGGAGCGGCGATATTACGCTTAGAAATGGCGCCATTATAAAAATATATGACGGACGACAGGTTCCGTGAATATTTGCGACGAGGCGGTGGTAAGATATGGTTCCGTTAAAGTTAATCGAATATTTATTAGAGACGAAAAGATATAGGCAAGTAAATAGATTGTGGAAGAGTATTTATACAATTGCTTCATATGCCATGGGGCCTATGCGACCAAAGGTAAAAATGAAATCGCTAGGAGCACTGGCTGCTACTTCTATTGCAAGCGGTATAGCCGCCTGGTTTGTGGAACGGTCAATTATGGCTGCCGTTATGACAACATTTTTGTGTGCCCTTATGCTCTCAATTCTCTGCGTCACCATTCCTCTATTGCGATATATATTTGCTGCGAATAATTTCTTAAGCTGTCGTGAGGAAATATTTAAATGTCTTATATCTAAGCCGTTGTCAGAATCCGAGATGCAGGCAATCGTTGAGCGTACAATAAAAAATAAACGCGACGCCAATTTTTCGAAAAAGGAACAAAAGAAGTTTCTAAAAAGGTTTTGCGAAGCTTATATTAACGATGGACGTATTTGGGGTTTGGTTGTAAACTTTAGCTGCAGCGATTGCAAATCTGTAGAAGAAATTACTTTGCGAGAGAGATATTCTTTGTTGTTAGAAAGTGCATTCAATCCAAGAGAGGTAGCAATTGACAAAGGCATGGGTACAGGGGGATCCCTACGATAGGGGTATCAGCAGTAAACTTAATTAGGAGGAAAATTTTGAACACTTCACTTGCATTACTTAGCGGTAAGGGTGGCAGCGGCAAAACCACAATAAGTTTGTCTATAGCGACAGTGCTTCACACATCCGGTATCAAAGTGTTATTGGTAGATTGTGATATGGGAACGCATAGTCTTATGTATTTTTTTAGAGAATATTTAGATAGCAATATAAAGCAGCTTTCTTTTGCCGATTGCACAAAAACAGATATTACCTGCGAGCCGCTCAAACCAATTAAAATAAAAGACAATTTACACTTTATACCATCGATTATCGACGAGCAGCAAGAGACACAATATTATGCAGTGGACGCAAGTATATTTAATTCTAATATTGAGTGGCTTAAAAAAAATTATGAGGCCATAATTTTTGACTGTCAATCTGGCAATACACCTCTTTTTGAGCATCTTCTTCCAAAAATCAATGGTACGCTCTTTGTAGTAGAACCTGATAGCGTTAGTGGTCGTTCAATCCACACATTAGTTTCGCACACTGCAAGTTTTATGGTAAATAGCGAAAAAAAACACTATGTATTCAATAAAGTACGTGAAGAACATGATAGAGATAAAATGAGAAATGACTATGTTATAGAAGATATTCCTCTTAAGCATTTAAAGCACATAATGTTTAGTTGGAGATTTATGGATTTTTATGACATGTCAGAATTACCGGAATTCAAAAATTTGGACGCTCACTTTTCAACAAGTATATTTAGGCTTTGTGATGTGTTTTTTCCCGCAGAAGAGTATCAAGATAAAATTAGTGTCTCCAAAAAAAAGTTGTTATTGTCAAAAAGAGAAAAGCTAGACGGCAATTTGAGGAGTTCGAGAAAGTCGTCGCTTAATAAAATTATAAGTCGTATTGCAATTAGCACTTTGATTGCTATCGTCGCTTTATTTATAACGCTATTCTTGATAGATTTTGAGCGTCTTACGGAGTCAGCCATAATAATGTCTATCGCTGTTGTAGCAAGTATTGTAATGTTTGGTATAATTACGGCGGGTATCTATGCACATAAGCTTGCGCATAAAGATGATATCGAAAAAGAACTGGACGCGATTGACCAATATTTGCTTTAAAAGCAGAAACAGAAATAGAAAGGCTTCGTAAGGAGAACATGAAATGCCCCGCGTTAATCAAAAGGCATAACTACATTGTTAATATTGATCAAAAGCCCGCCAAGGCCGATTTTGAACCTGCCAACTACAAAAAGCCATCCGCACATAAATGGCATCACAAAACATTCCAAAAAGCAGCAAGGCACCTAGGTCTTCGCAAAAAGCCAAAAGCGAGCCGAGGTGTCTTTTTGTTAAAAGTGGAATGAAATTTAAATCTAGATTTATGCAGCTTCATTCCGGATGCTTTTGGTTAAGTTGCTAAATTACAAATAGCCATCAATTTGCTTTTATCGTTAACTAGAGTTGTACTGTTGTTCAACTAACAGCGCGGCTTTTTTATTTTCTCAGAAAATGTCTATATATCTGCTCGGTTTAATGTTATACTTATCCCATCAACAAAATTGGAGGACACTTATGAAAACCTATTACATCACTACCCCAATCTACTATCTAAATGCAGACCCGCATATTGGCCACACCTACACAACCGTTGCGGCAGATACCATGGCGCGTTATAAAAAAGCCCAGGGCTACGACGTAAAATTTCTAACAGGCGCAGACGAACATGGTCAAAAAATAGAAACCGCCGCCAAAGCGGCATGTAAATCCCCACAGGAATTTGTAGACGGCTTAATGGAGCGTCATGTAAAAATTTGGGAGCTAATGGACTTCGAATACGATTTTTATCAGCGCACAACCAACCCTGCTCACATGGCGGGGGTACAGAAAATTTTCCGTAAACTATTCGATATTGGTGATATATATAAAGGAAGTTACGAAGGCCTGTACTGTACCCCATGCGAGACTTTCTTCTCCGACCATCAAATTAAGGACAACAAATGTCCCGACTGCGGCAGACCCGTTAACCCTATAAGCGAAGAGGCGTATTTCTTCCGTATGTCCAAATATCAGGACGCGCTGCTAAAGCATTACGAAGATAATCCGGAATTTTTAATGCCAATTTCACGCCGCAACGAGATGTTAAACTTTATCAAGCAAGGGTTGGAAGATTTGTGTGTGTCGCGCACGTCTTTTAGCTGGGGCGTTCCTGTGGACTTTGATCCGGGACATGTTGTGTATGTTTGGGTGGATGCGCTGCCTAACTACATTACAGCACTAGGCTACATGTCTGACGATGATACCATGTACAAAAAATATTGGCCGGCAGACTTGCATCTGATGGGTAAGGAAATTGTGCGTTTTCACTCGGTGATATGGCCTTGTTTGCTTATGGCACTCGGGGAGCCGCTGCCCAAACAGGTTTTTGGACATGGCTGGCTGCAGTTTGACGGGCAAAAAATGGGCAAGTCTTTGGGCAATGCCATAAACCCCGGCGCGCTTGTGGAGCAGTACGGCGTGGATGCGATTAGATACTTTTTGCTGCGGGAGTTCACATTTGGCCCTGATGGGAATTATCATATAGACGCGCTAACCACCCGCTACAATGCCGACCTTGCAAACGATCTTGGAAATCTACTTTCCCGTACGGTTGGCATGGTGGACAAGTACTTTGGCGGAACATTGCCTAATGTACCGGCTGTACCTTCTGCGTTTGACGCAGAATTAATAGAAATGGCAACGACGGTACTTGATAAATTTGAAGAAAAAATGGACAAGTTAGCGTTCTCCGAAGGGTTAAACGAGTTGTGGAATCTCGTACGCCGCGCCAACAAATATATAGACTAAACCGCGCCATGGGTGCTTGCTAAGGACGAGAGCAAGCAGGCGGAACTTGCGACGGTATTGTATAACTTGGCAGAAATCTTGCGCATTATGGCAATTACAATTGAGCCCGTAATGCCAAACACCCCCGCGATAATACGCGAACAGCTAAATATTGCCGACGACAGTATCTGCACATGGGAAAGTGCGCGCAAGTTTAACTTGCTTGATCGTGTCATACATGTGACAAAAGGTGCGGCAGCGTTTCCTAGGATTGAAAAAAAGGCGGATGCTTGAGAAAGGAACGCAGCAAATGAAATTCATTGACTCACACGCCCACTATAACAGCAAACAATTTAACTCCGACAGAAGCGCGCTTCTCAATGCTCTGCCGACAAAGGGCGTGGAATTAATAATAAATGTAGGTTACGACCTACCGTCTTCACGGGCGTCCATTAAATTGGCAGAGGAGTATCCTCATGTATACGCTACGGTAGGCGTACATCCTCACGACGCAAAGTCCCTTACGGACAAGGGGCTCGAAACGCTAAAGCACCTATGCAAACACGAAAAAGTGGTTGCTTTAGGTGAAATAGGGCTGGATTTTTACCATAACTTTTCCCCGGCGGATGTTCAGCGGGATTGGTTTGTGCGTCAGTTAGAACTTGCTCACCAGGTAGACATACCCGTGGCAATCCATTCGCGTGACGCAAATGACGAGGTTTTTGCCATAATAGAAAAAAGCCCCGTGCGGCAGGGCGTTATTCACAGCTTTTCTGGAGATGCGGTACTTGCTGCCGCCTATGTGGAAATGGGCTTTTACATTGGCATAAGCGGCGTTGTAACTTTCGATAAGGCAACTACACTTAAACAAGCAGTTGCGGCAATCCCCCTTGACCGCATTTTAATGGAGACAGACGCGCCTTACTTGACGCCCGCCCCATACCGTGGTAAGCGTAACGAATCGCCGTACTTGGTGTATGTCGCTCGTGAAATTGCCAGAATAAAAGGCATCTCACCGGAAGAAGTTTGTATGCAAACAAGCGAAAATGTGAAAAAATTATTCACCATAGAACTCTCTGATTAAGTCCAGCGAGCTGTGCCGCATCGCAGGAAACGCGCGGCATTGTCGGGGTGATTATTAATCGCCTCCCAACAATCGTTTTAAATATGCTGGACGTAAGGGAACCGAAATATAATGGAGTGAAGCATCCAATGACAAAAAAAATATACATTGCAGATGATGAAACAAACATCAGACTGGGGATTAAAACATTTTTGGAGAACGCGGGCTACGAGGTTTACGATTTCGAAACCGGCGATGCTTTGCTTGCCGCCTTCATAGAAAACCCAGCAGACTTGATAGTGCTGGATGTAATGATGCCCGGTTCAAACGGCTTTGTCATATGCAAAGAACTGAGAAAAGCAAGTCACGTACCAATAATAATGCTGACAGCCCGCGACAGCGACTTGGACTACGCAACGGGACTGGATTTGGGTAGCGACGACTACTTGGTAAAGCCATTTAGCCCAATGGCGTTAACCATGCGTATAAAAGCAATTTTCCGCCGTATAGAATTCGAACGCCAAAGCCATGCAGAGGGCGAGCCACAATGAAATCGACCAAAATTCGTATAAAAATCCTAAAAGCATTTTCTATCGTACTATTTTTTTCGTTTCTGCTTACAGGGGTCATTTTTAATGTTGTTATTCGTGTTGCTGTAGAAGACCGTAACATCCTCACACGTTACGGTGCATACGATACAACAGGGATTGTAGGCCGGGCAGGCCTGATTTTGGTTATCCTTGTGGCAATTATGTTTGCGGTAACCATGGTTGTCACGTACTTTTTGGCAAAATCGATTACGCGCCCGATAGAACAGCTTAGTACGTTTGCTTTGCGCATTGGTGATGGGGACTTTACGCCAAACGATTCTGCGTTCAAGGAAAAAGAACTCGAGGACTTGAACATTGCCCTTAATAAATCCGTAAAGCAGCTTCGCATTTACGACAACGAACAAAAGACATTTTTCCAAAATGCGTCCCATGAGCTGCGCACACCGCTTATGTCCATCAAATGCTACGCAGAGGGGATATCCTTTGGCATTATCGAACCGGCAAAGGCAAGCGAAACTATTTTGCACGAAACGGATAAACTATCCGACTTGGTTACGGACTTGCTTTACATTTCCAAGATAGACAATATTACCACGGCATACAAAACTACCGAAGTTGATTTGGCCGCGCTTATAAAAGACTGTGCCGCGGGACAGGAAGCCGTAGCGGAAAAAAATAACATTCGCTTTTCTTTCGACTTTGATAAAGAACCTATACTCTACAACTGTGTGGGCGAATTGATTTCGAGAGCGATTGTAAATTTAATTTCCAACGCGATAAGATATGCAAAATCCGAAATTGTTTTATCATGCCACAAGAATGTAAGCGGCATTAAAATTTGCGTAGCAGACGATGGCTCTGGCATAGAGCCTGAGCTTATGCCGCATATTTTTGAACGGTTTTACAAAGGCAAAAACGGTAACCACGGTATTGGCCTGGCAATTGTCAAATCCATTGTAGAGCAGCAAGGCGGACATGTTATTGCAGAAAATATAAATGAAAATGGCGGCGCAATGTTTACGATAGAACTTTCTGACTAAGCCCCGCGATGCGGCATATGCGAGCGGCTGACTTTAATCAGAGAGTTCGATAACGCTACCAAAGTTAGTGCAAGGAGGAATAACCACATGCGATTTTCTGACGAAGAATTTCAAAAACTAAAAAATCTACTCCTCATTTACGAATGGGGACAGCGCACACTATTGACAAAGCTTGATATCATGCACGAAGACTTCAGAAGTTTTCAAGGCAGTAACCCAATCGAGCACATCAAGGGCAGAGTAAAAACTCCTGAAAGCATAACGCAAAAGCTACACAACATGGGCGTGGAGCTAACGGCAGTTAACGCAAAAAAATATTTGAACGACATTGCGGGTGTGCGCATCATATGCCCATTTGCCGAAGATATCTATTATCTTACCGACCTGCTGCGTTCCATGCCGGACATAAACATACTAAAGGAAAAAGACTATGTACGAACCCCAAAGCCCAGCGGGTACAGGAGTTATCATATAATAATGGAAGTACCTGTTTTTTATTCGGGCAAGATAGAACATGTTGTGGTGGAAGTGCAAATTCGTACAGAGGCCATGAACTTTTGGGCAACGCTGGAGCATAAAGCAAGATATAAATATCAGGATCACATCCCGCAGCATTTGTGCGACGAGCTTGTTATATGCGCCGACAAAATTGCCGAACTAGACCACAGAATGTTCTTGATTTCGGAGATTATATCGCTAATAAACCAAGACTAGCATGGTGTTTGGATAATACCCCTTCCAATTTGCGGAAATTATGTATATACTATAGCTGTAGGAAGGGACGAGCCATTTTGAAAAAATTTGAAGAACGTCTAATAGCGCAAAACAAAAAAGCCTTTCACGACTATTTTATAGAGGAAACATTTCAAGCGGGTATATCCCTTGCGGGCACGGAGGTAAAATCTATGCGGGCAGGGCGTTGCAACTTGAAGGAGAGCTATATTCGCATAGAAGGCAACTCTGCCTTTATAGAAGGAATGCATATCAGCCCTTACACTCACGGAAATATTTTTAACAAAGACCCTGTGCGCAAGCGGCGGCTCCTTCTCCATAAGCGGGAAATTAATAAACTTCGCGCAGCCGTAACTCGTGACGGGTTTACAATTGTGCCGCTACGGGTATATTTCAGTCGAGCGTATGTAAAACTTGATATAGCATTGGCAAAAGGCAAAAAGCAATACGACAAGCGCGAGGCTATTGCAAAAAAAGACCAAGAACGTTCGGTACAACGAGAATTTGCAGCACGAATATAACAAAAAAAGGGGATTTTAAAATGCAAGTGACACGTACTTGGAAGGAGCGGATTAAATGCTAGGTACAGATATTGGAATTGACCTTGGGACTGCATCCGTTTTGGTATATATCAAAGGACAAGGTACGGTATTGAAAGAACCGTCCGTAGTGGCAATTGATAAAAATTCAGACAAGATCCTTGCTGTAGGCGAAGAAGCACGCAGTATGCTTGGGCGCACGCCAGGCAACATTGTGGCCATACGTCCCATGCGCGAAGGCGTTATTTCGGATTATGAAATTACGGAAAAGATGCTCAAGTATTTCATAAGCAAGGCAATTGGGCGGCCGCTAATGCGTAAGCCGCGCATTGCTATTTGCGTTCCTTCCAATGTAACGGAGGTAGAGCGCCGCGCAGTGCAAGATGCCGGAATGCAAGCGGGTGCGCGTCAGGTATTTATTATAGAAGAGCCTATTGCGGCGGCAATTGGTGCCGGGCTTGATATTTCGCGTGCGTGCGGTAGTATGGTTGTTGATATCGGCGGCGGTACAACGGACGTGGCTGTAATTTCGCTTGGCGGTACGGTAGAGAGTGCTTCTATTAAAATTGCGGGCGACAATTTTGATGAATCCATTGTGCGCTACATGCGCAAAAAACACAATGTTTTAATTGGCGAACGTACGGCAGAAGATTTGAAAATTAACGTGGGTACTGCTTTCCCACGAGCGGCGAGCGTTAGTATGGATGTGCGTGGGCGCAACTTGGTAACTGGTTTGCCTAAGACAATTTCTGTTACATCTGAGGAAATGGAAGAAGCCTTACACGATTCTGTAACGAGTGTAGTGGAGGCTGTTCATGTTGTTTTGGAAAAAACCCCTCCGGAGCTTGCAAGTGATATTTCTGACCGTGGGATAGTTATGACAGGTGGCGGCAGCTTACTATATGGTTTAAACAAACTTATTACCGAACGTACGGGCATTAATACGGTAATTGCCGAAGACGCGGTTTCTTGTGTTGCCATTGGCACGGGTAAGTTTATCGAATATGTATCTACCGGTAGGATGAAGTCTGAGCGGCGTTCGTTTTTTAGATAGGTAGTGAAGTATGGCCTTTCCGTTAACACATTTATGCGTGGCATATCGCATTATTGAAAAAGCAGACCCCCTCGTAAAAGGGGGTTTGTTAAATTTGGCTTCCGACGAAGCCAGGCGGGCGTTTATATTGGGTTCCATCGCGCCGGACGCGGTGCATTATCGCAAAGGGTTTGTTGACGCGGAAATGTCAGGCATTGGCGCAACAAAAAAAGTCGTTCACCTATGCCCCATTAGTGGCGAAAGATGGGGGCAAGTGACCGACAATGATGGTTGGGTGGAAGTTGTACGAGCATTTTTACGCGAAAATAGCGGCGATGTATTTGCGGCGGGGTATGCAGTGCATGTACTTACGGATATCTTCAATAATAAGGGAATTTGGAACGAGTTTCGCGTAAAATATCCGGCAGAGGCTGCCAAAGGATACAAAAGTGATTATTACCGAGATATGCGAGATATCGACTTTCGAATATACAACGAGTTTTTTCGGGACAGTGATATGAGACGGCTGTTACAAGAGTCTCGGCCGCAAGATTTTATGGGACTTATTATAGCGGACGAATTGCGCGATTTGAAAGATAACTTGCTGTACGTGGCGTATGAGACTGTGCCTAATGATGTAGATACAAGCAGGTGCTTCTATGTTACATATCCGCAAATGCTGGAGTTTATCAATGATGCGGCAGAGTTTTGTCTGCGTCAAATGTATAGCGGTTTAACTTTAAAACCCTTTCGCAAGCTATAGCGCAAACCGCTGAATTTCGGAAAGCTAAAACCACCCCGAGCATTTGTGCCGGGGTGGTTTTATAACAGAATTGCTTACTTTTTATCGCCCGCTATAGATTGCTCTTTTTCTCGCGATTTTTTGACAAAATCATAGCCATAGGTCCGTCGCTTGAGATATTTGTTGCCGTGCCAAAGCTGTCCTGCAGCGCAAAAATAGTCAGCATTAACCCCGTGGCCGCATCGCAAAATCCCAGTACCGTTACAATAAGCCCAAGTGACGCAACAATAGTGCCACCCGGTACCCCGGGTGCAGCCACGACAAATATCGCCTGCAAAACAATATATAGTACCAAAACCCCAATTACAGGAAACGCACCGTAAAAAACCTGCGACACCGTTAGGGATAAAAATATAAGCGTAATTATAGACCCCGGCATGTGAATATGCGTAAAAAGCGGCAACCCAAAGCTAACCATATCCTTGTTAAGCACCTTAGATTTTGCCGCGCCCTCCAATGCCACAGGTAAAGTAGCCGCAGAAGACATTGTACCTGCGGCGGTCAAATACGGCGGTCCGTAATGCTTTATCACTTCAAACGGATTTTTTCCGGTATAGAAAAATGCCACTGTATACAAAATAGCAAGCCATAAAAGCTGCACGACAATAATTATCCCAACCACTTGCAAAAATGTTGGTAGCTGTCCCGTAAGCCGCCCGTCGTACGCCATTGTGGCAAAAACCGCCGCAATAAACACAGGCATAATAGGGAGTATCATTTTTTTTACAATACGCTGCACGATTTGACCAAACTCGTTTAACAGTTCGGTAAACTTATCGGCTTTTGCCCATACGGCGGCGAGCCCTAGCATTATTGCCAGTGCCATAGCACTCATTGTAGGCATTATTGGCGGGATGTTTAGCTCAAACAGCATGGTCGGCAGTGTTCGCCGTGCCACGGTATCGCTTGCAATATTGAGCATGGGCAGCGTGATAAACCCTACAACGGCAGAAAAGGTAGCTGCCCCCAAAAGTGATACGTATGCAATCAAAACAGAAAACCCTAATAGCCGCGAGGCATTAGCTCCCATTTTTGCAATGGCGGGTGCAACAAAACCCAGTACTATAAGGGGCACGCTAAAAAAGATCACCTGTCCGGTAATATGTCGTACGCTTTGCACTACATTAATAACGGTTTCGTTTGCAAGTGAACCCAGTACAAGCCCAATTATAAGCGCGATAAGCAGCCTAAACGGCAAGCTTTTTACAAAATTATCCATGGTTTAAAACCTCCTTACATCAGATTATACACGATAGTAGGATATAGTTCCACCATTTTAGAAATCGACAAAAACTCTTGACATTTTTCAAGCGAATGATTATCATTGTAACATAATTGTAACCATGTTACAGTTCAATTACTACTCGTGGTTTGGCTGCAGCAAAGATGCGCTGCCGCAAGGCTCACAGTCAAGGAGGTCTCACTTTGGATGATCCAACCATCTATGGTCTGGTGGATCACACCCTGCTGTCTCCCACCGCAACATGGGAGGAAATTAAGCAAATTTGCAACGAGGCACTGGCATACAAAACAGCCTCGATATGCATCCCGCCGTCATATGTTAAGCGCGTAAAGCAAGAATTTCCAACTATTAACATATGTACAGTAATCGGGTTCCCACTGGGCTATAGCTCAACATCATCAAAATTGGCAGAAATTGCCGACGCGTCAGATGCAAACGAATTTGATGTAGTAATTAACATCGGCAACGCCAAAAACAATAACTTTGACGCAATAACAAAGGAATTGGCGGAACTAAAAACAGCGGTAGGCAGCAAAATTCTGAAGGTTATAATAGAATGCTGCTACTTGACTGCAGAAGAAAAAATTGCCCTATGTAAATGTGTAACACAAAGTGGGGCAGATTACATCAAAACCTCGACAGGGTTTGGCACGGGCGGCGCAACGCTAGAAGATATAAGGCTTTTTAAAGAACATATTGGACCAAATGTAAAAATTAAAGCCGCCGGTGGTATGAAAACCCGTGAAGACTTTATCGCATTTATAAATGAAGGTTGCTCTCGTTTAGGGACAAGTTCTGCCGTTAAGGTATTATCAACAGAAGGCGGCACATCAAGCGGTTATTAAAAACCGCTATTGACCAAGCGCACATACACAAATATAATGTGTCGAATATTTCAAAAATCTTAGGAGGATTTATCATGAAAAAGGTACTAAAGTTTCTACCATTGCTAGTGTTGGTTGTTGCATTGTTTGCATTTAATGCATGTACACCTGCACCCGCGCCACAACCAGCTCAACCACCAGCTCCAGTTGCGGAGCAACCACCTGCAACACCTGAGCCAACACCAGAACCACCTCCATCCGAGCCTGTAGAACAAATTGAAGACGCAGGCGATATCCGTATTGCTCTTGTAGCTCATTCACCAGAATCCATTTTGGACGATGGTTCTTTCAACGCGGGCGCATGGGTTGGTATCGGCGACTTCCTAACAGCAAACGGCTTGCCGGAGTCTAACCGTCAATTCTTCCAACCAACATCCGCGGATGACGAAGCACGTATTAACCTTGTAGAAGACGCAATCGAAACATTCGGTGCAGACGTTGTTGTTCTTCCGGGTTTCCACTTTATTTCTTCTTCATATCGTATGCAAAACTACTTCCCAGACGTTCAGTTTATCCTACTTGACGCTTCTCCTGCCGGTGGTATCTCAAACAACCTTGTTGCAATCCACTATGCGGAAGAAGAATCAGGCTTCTTTGCGGGTTACGCGGCAGTTGTAAACGGTTATAGAGAGCTTGGCTTTATGGGTGGTGCTGCAGTTCCTGCTGTAGTACGCTTTGGCCACGGCTTTATACAAGGTGCAGAGCATGCCGCGGCTTCTCTTGGCCTTGAAGAAGGCGATGTTACAGTTAGATTCCACTACATCGGTGGTTTTGCTCCAGACCCTGCTGTAGCAACACATGCAGGCTCTTGGTTTGCGGCTGGTACAGAAGTTATCTTTGCTGCGGCCGGTGGCGCAGGTTTCTCTGTTATTTCCGCTGCGGAAGCCGCTGGTGCTTCTGTTATCGGTGTTGACGTAGACCAAGGTCATGCTTCTGAAGTGGTAGTAACATCTGCCGTAAAAGGTCTTGCCGCATCTGTTAACGCAATGCTTATAGAGTACGTAAACGGCCAATGGAGAGGCGGCAACGAGCTTATGTTTAACGCTGCGGTAAACGGCGTTGGCTTACCAATGGAATCTTCCAGAATGGATAATTTCTCTCAAGCTCAGTACGATGCTATCTTTGGACAAGTTGCAAGCGGTGCAGTTAGTGTGTCTGCAAGCCTTGACTTTGACGAAATTCTTGAAAGTATTTCACTTGTAGAAGTTGATTACTAAAATATCCTCAAAAAAGGGGCTGTTGTACAGCCCCTTTTTATTTACATAATTTGTGCAACAACGGCAAGCGGGAACGCTTTACAATTCCGGGCTTGCCCCCGGAATCCCATATCAAGTAAGGAGGCATCTATGTACATTATCGAGATGCGAAATATAACCAAAGAATTCCCCGGAATTATTGCAAACGACAACGTTACACTTCAGCTTAAAAAAGGAGAAATTCACGCGCTGCTTGGCGAAAACGGTGCGGGAAAGTCTACTCTAATGTCTGTACTGTTTGGGCTGTATAAACAGGAAGCAGGCAGTATTTTTAAAGACGATAAGGAAGTAAACATCACCGGCCCGGGTGATGCAAATAAGTTGGGTATAGGTATGGTGCATCAGCATTTTAAGCTGGTGCATAACTTTACAGTACTGGAAAACATTGTGCTGGGCGTGGAAACCACCCAAAACGGCATATTACAGATGAAAGATTCGCGCAGGAAAGTTATGGAGCTATCTAAGGCATACGGCCTTGAAATTGATGTAGACAAAGAAATACGCCATATAAGCGTGGGGATGCAACAACGTGTAGAAATTTTAAAAATGCTGTATCGTGATAACGAAATTTTAATATTTGATGAGCCTACAGCCGTACTTACCCCTCAAGAAATAGATGCGTTAATGACCACAATGAAGGGTATGGCGGCAGAAGGCAAGTCGATATTGTTTATAACCCATAAATTGGACGAGATTAAGCAAGTGGCAGACAGGTGCTCTGTTTTACGCAAAGGAAAAATGATAGGCACCGTGGACGTGGCTACAACATCTAAGGAAGAAATGTCGGAAATGATGGTAGGCCGCAAAGTTACGCTGAGTTTAGACAAAGAAGCTCCTAAAATCGGTGAAGCAATTTTGCAGGTGAAAAACCTGTGTATGAAAGACAGAGAAGGGCAAAAAGATAAGCTAAAAAATATTTCCTTCAATGTTAACGCAGGGGAAATTTTGTGTATCGCAGGTATAGAGGGCAACGGCCAGACCGACCTGATTTATGGCCTAACAGGCATTTGCGCAATAACATCGGGCGAAATAATTATGGACGGCAAAGATGTAACTTGGTCAAAAATACGCCATCGCACCGAGGCTGGGATCGCGCATATTCCGGAAGACAGGCACAAGCACGGGCTTGTATTGGATTACACACTGGCATATAATACGATTTTGCAGACGTATTATACAAGCAATTTCCAGCAACGAGGTTTTTTGAACGGCACAAAAATTTTAGACTATGCAAAAAAGTTAATAGAGCGGTTTGATATACGCAGCGGGCAGGGCGTGGAAACACCGACGCGCTCTATGTCGGGCGGTAACCAACAAAAGGTAATTTTGGCACGGGAGATAGACCGTGACCCTAAAGTGCTAATTGCCGTGCAACCAACCCGTGGGCTGGACGTTGGTGCTATCGAGTATATCCATCAGCAGCTGCTGGCACAACGGGATTCTGGCAAGGCGGTGCTGCTGGTGTCTTTGGAATTGGAAGAAGTTATGAATGTGTCTGACAGGATTTTGGTTATGTACGAAGGCGAGATTGTAGCCGATGTTAACCCAAAAGATGTTACATTCCAAGAACTTGGTCTGTATATGTCTGGCGCAAAACGCGCTAATAACGTTGGTGTATCTGATAAAAATAAAGACATAACCAATGCGGAGCAATTAACGGAAGAGGAGGTGCCAGTATGAACCGTAATTCCATCATGAGCTTTTTATCTTCTGTTTTTGTATTGATTATCGGCCTGTTGCTGGGCTTTGTCATCCTATTAATAAGCGACCATTCTCAGGCTGTACCCGCATTTGTAAGAATGCTAACCTCTGGTTTTGAGTCTATGCGCCATGTTGGAGACGTGCTTTTACACGCGACGCCTATTATTTTGACAGGGCTTTCCGTTGCGTTTGCCTTCAAAACAGGTTTGTTTAACATTGGTGCCACAGGACAGTTTACAATAGGTGCGTTTGTTGCTATTTATGTCAGCATAAACCTGACGGCACTGCCTACCACACCGCGTATGATAGTTGCTATATTGGCGGCGGCAACCGCTGGTGCGCTATGGGGTGCGATCCCAGGTTTACTTAAAACATATCGTAATGTACACGAAGTAATTTCCTGTATAATGACAAACTACATTGCAATGTTTCTTGTCAGCTACTTGGTGCTTAACCATATGTTTAACCCGGGGCAGGGGAGAAGTTACCCTACACCAGCGGAAGTAAGGTTGCCGACTTGGGGGTTGGACGCAATTTTTAGATACGGCGCAAGGCCGTCGCAAGTGGGTGCGGGTATAATAATTGCTATAATAATTGCCATAGCCATATACGTAATACTAGAAAAAACCACCTTAGGCTACGAGCTAAAGGCTTGTGGCTTTAACAAAGACGCCGCAAACTACGCGGGTATTAACCAAAACCGCAATATCGTTTTTTCTATGATGATATGCGGTGCGCTTGCGGGTATTGGTGGAGCATTGACCTATATGGACGGGCGTGGTTTGACACTGGACATAGTCGACTCGTTATTGCAATATGGGTTTACTGGCATTTCTGTCGCGTTTCTTGGGCTCAACCATCCTATTGGAATAATATTCTCCGGCACGCTTATTTCGTTTTTGACGCAGGGCGGCGCGAGAATGCAGGCTTTTGGGTTTTCTGCCGAGTTTGTTGATATTGTAATCGCGATAATAATCTACTTCTGTGCGTTTGTGTTCTTGGTTAAAACTTTTGTAGGCAAATCTGTAGGTAAGCTGTTCAAAGATAAAAAAGACGGAGGTACGATCGCATGAATATGTTTTATTTTGTAATGCAGAACACTATGTTCTACACGATACCTCTTATTATTGTAGCATTGGGTGGGCTTTTTGCAGAAAAGTCCGGCGTTGTTAATATTGCGCTTGAGGGTAAAATGATAATGGGCGCGTTTGCGGGTATTTTGTTTATCGCCACTTTTCAAGGGCAGCTTGCGGGACATCCGATTTTGATACTTGGGTTACTTGTTGGTATGATTACCGGCATTGTGGTTTCGTTCTTCCATGCTTATGCCGCTATTAATTTAAAGGCCAATCAAATAATAAGCGGGGTTGCTATTAATATGTTTGCCCCGGCGTTTGCGGTTTATGTTGCAAGAATTGTTGTGGACTCGCAAAATATTCGTTTCTACAACCAGTTTAGAATCGAAACTGTGCCGCTACTTGGCCGGATTCCGCTTATTGGGCCGATGTTTTTCCAAAATTTTTATATTACAACCGTTTTGGGATTTGTTATTTTGGCTGTGGCGGCGTTTGTGTTGTTTAAAACAAAATTTGGATTGCGTCTGCGGGCTTGCGGCGAGCATCCTCACGCGGCGGATTCTGTTGGCGTTAGTGTGGTAAAAATGCGCTATGCGGGTGTTTTAATTTCCGGTGCTCTTGCTGGGCTTGGCGGGGTTGTGTTTATTATACCTATTACCACCGTGTATGACGGGTCGGTTTCTGGCTATGGCTTCCTTGCGCTTGCGGTGCTTATTTTTGGCGCGTGGAAACCGCAGCGGATTTTGTTTGCGGCTATATTCTTTGGGCTTATGCAAACAGTTGCCAATAGTCACACAGCTATCGGGTTTTTGGACGTGTTTAATATCCCGTCGCATTTCTACCGGATGTTGCCGTTTATTGCGACATTGGTGGTACTGGCGTTTACATCTAAGGATACTATGGCTCCCAAAGCTGTTGGACAGCCTTATGATAAGGGTGGCAGATAGATATTGTAATGGTCAATGTACCCCAAAATACAATTCTAGACTTGCAATTTTCCAGCAAATCGGCGTGCACAAAAGTGCGCGCCGGTTTGTCTGCCAACGATAAAATGATATTAAGGATGGGATACAAATGCCGGAAGAAATTAATCGTTTGAAATCAGAAATTGTTGGAATTTACGGTAAAGAACCGCAAATAAATAATCTTTTTTTGTTTGAGCAGATATCGCCCAAGAGGCTAAGTAACGCAAAAAGCGGTTATGCAAGAAACCTAACAGGCGACGAGACAATTATCCTCCTATATGATGATACTCTGTTTGGCTCTGCCAAAAATGGTTTTTTGTTAACGACAAAACGTATTTACTACAAAAATATGGGAGAATCGCCATCGCTGGTGGATATTACAAGTATTCGGAACAAAGAGGTTGTAGCTTCGACCTTGTCTACACAAATGTTGATACACTTGTCAACCGATGGTAAGGCTGCGATTGACATTACTTATATTGAAGCAAAGCAAAGAGAACCTTTGTTGCGCATGCTAGGCAACATCATAGATTTGTTAAGAAACTCCGGCGCAAACTTGAGTAGTGACATCGATACGAAGATGTCAATTAATTGTGGTGGCTGTGGAGCCGCAAGTCAAAGTGCCGTGTGCGAGTATTGCGGTAATAGAATGAGGTAACATCGCTCAAAAGCAAGGGGGATTTAGCTATGAAACGCTTTACACAATGTGTAGTATTTTCTTTGTTTACAATCATGCTTATATCAGGCTATATGCCCTATTGGAGAACGGCTATAACAAGGGTCGTTTATGCGGAAGAAGATATTGAAATTAAAGACTTGTATATAGCTGACGAAACCCCGCTTCGTATAGATTCGCCGGAATTCCCATACGATATTACTCATGTATTGACAGCAAGACTGTTAAACTTAGTTGATAATCTTACAGATGCGACTGGTATAATGGCGATGCGAGCTTTTCAAGTAGCGCATTTTGCAAACTTGCCCGCACTTGCGGAGTTGAGGCATGTGGACGGCCGTTACAGTGATAACTTGCTACTTAGCGATGAAATAATGGAAATTGGGTTTGTGTATAACCAATGGAATGCCCCATATAGCAACTTTGTGCTTGGCAGATTTGGTACTGGTAGGAGCAATGGTTGTGGGCCAATTGCAGTATATAACGCTCTGTTTTACCTTAGGGGTGGGCATTTAATACTCCCAAACATGAGTGAAGATACTCCTGCGAATATAGAAAGAAACGCGGCACGCGCGGAGATAGCTCAAAACCCTGCGTCAATTATTCGCTTTTTAGAGATAAGTGGCGGTGTAAATGGTTTTGGAGCCGCAGGAACAAATCCATTGGTGCTGGTCGACTATTTGCGTAATGCCGGATATCAAGCAGAAATTAGTTACTTGCCAAGAAACTTGGATAGTAGAATACAAGAATCGGACGTGAGTATATTTTTATACAGCGGTGGTGGACTTTATATCCACTATGTTATGATAAGGTTCTCGAGAGAAACCGAGATGTTTTATATTTACAACTGGCGTGGCAATGCTTCGCATGCTAGGGCTTCTGTTGATAGTTGGGTTGTTGAGAATGCGGGGGCAGGGCAGCGGGGTTACTGGCCGCTTGCGATTATAACGATTGGTAGCAGAGACGCGCAGTAATTTGTTGCATGAAAACCCGACCTTGAAATTACACCTCGTACACGGCAAAACTTATCCGAAGCAAAATTAGAATATATCGTATATGTAGGAATATTAACTACTCCCGATTTTAAATCCTCTCCGTGTTACGATATCCGCTGACATTATCTTGTAGATTTGTCAAATTATTTCGCGTATACTGTTTCCAAGTCAAGAGGCTCCTCTCTTGTAGCCACAGCATCCATCCGGCTCTAACGACAAACGGTAGCTCCGTCCCTGCGGCAACCCGGCTCTGGAACGCATGTGCTTACATTGATAGCTGCTTAGTGGCTTGTCGGGTGAATATGTCAATTTTATATTAAAGCAAGAGCATTGTTGCATTGTAACATCGCGCGCGGCGGCAGGGTTTGAGCTTGTAGGTTTTATGGAATTGGCCGCTGTTTGTCCACTAGTGTGGGGTGACCTGCACGAAACGCTCACATATATGGGATTTCCTAAACTGTACAGGTGTATGTGGGTGGTGAAGTAAGGAAATGATTGAGTTACGAAATGGTAATGTAGGAGATGCCGCCTTTGGTGCTTTGTTGGTTGTAGTGCACTGTAATTTTGCACTACATTGAAGACGGCTTAAAATGGTTGAAATTCTTTGTCGTTTTACAATTGGATATATTTTGTTATGAGACAACACCTTTTTGGCAGTGTGAAAGTGCTGCGGAAGGTGTTTTTTTGTTTTGCAGATAGACTTAATTTGTCAAGTTTGGTATAATTATGATACAAATAATGGCTATAATGCTTGCTATTTTGTTTGGTAATAGATGACAAGGGATTATAATTATTTCCAAACATCTATGTTCGCAAATCTAATTTAAGGATATGAATTGCCATGAAAAATGAAATATATTTTGTGAGCTATACAGCAAAGGACGAACATATAGCAACATGGATTGCGCGCATATTAGAAGCACATGGGCAAACCGTACGCTTAGAGGCATGGGATATTCGTGCCGGAGACAATTTTTTCTTAAAAATGCATGAGTTTTTACTTGAGTGTGATATTTGTGTGCCTGTTTATTCTCAGGAGTATTTTAATTCGGCTTTTTGTATGGAAGAGTGGTCAAATGCTCTTGTAGTTGCGATTTATGAGAAAAGGAAGCGTGTTATCCCTGTTCGAATTGCTGATGTGAAGCCTAATGGCATTCTGTCTGGGCGTGTTTATATTGATTTGCACTCAATACATGATGAAAGTGAAGCCAAAGAAAAATTACTACTGGGGTTTGGATTAAAAAATTCTCGGGACAATAAGCCCCTTTACCAAAACCCATTATCTAAATCCACAGCAATCAAAGACAGCCAACATTTGTGTGCACAGACTGATATTACTAAAATTTTCAAGAACCGCACAATATCAATACAAAGTCTTGCAAACAACAAATACCTTGGTGCAGATATGGATCAACCTAACACACCAATTTTCGCTCACCGTCCTATTAGCGAACTTTGGGAGCAGTTCACGGTAGAAATAACGCAAGATGGGTGGGCAGCTTTTAAGGCTTGTAACAACGGCAAATATATATCGGCACAGACTGATAAGCGTAGTGCCCCTTTGTTTGCATGTGCCGATACTATTCAGGCTTGGGAATGTTTTCGGATACTTTTATACAAAGAGAATTTTCTGTTGCAAGCACAAGTAAATAGCAGGTATGTAATGGTGGATATAAATTGCTCAATTTCTCCAGGAAATGTTGGCCTATATGCTTGTGCGGATGTAGCACAGGCATGGGAACAGTTTCAAATTGAAATTATTGGATAAAAACGAACTTATTAATATCTTCACATAGAACGATACAAACAAGCATCAGGCTTACAGGCCTACATATAAAAACCTAAAAAGGAGCGACAAAAAATGAAATCAGCAAAAAGAAAACTGGTAGTAATGGCATTAGCCGCCATACTAACCTTTGCAGTAGCAACACCGGTAGCAGCGGCTTACGCCGAAGACGTACGCGTATTAATCGACGGCACACAGGTAAATTTCGTCCAACAACCCCCGGTAATTATAGACGGCAGAACTCTTGTGCCGGTGCGCTACGTATTTGAACAGCTTGGCTTTGACGTAGGCTGGAACGACGAGGCGCGTGAAGTCCTTTTGGAATGCGAAACTTATCACATTATAATTCCGATTGACAGTACCACATTTACCGTAAACGGCACACAGCACTCGCTTGATGTACCAGCACAAGTCCTTGCCACTGGGCGTACGGTTTTGCCTATTCGCGCCATAGCGGAAAGCGTAGGCTACTATGTTATATGGGATGCGGTGGCAAGGATCGTACATATTTCATCCACGCCAATGGAGGAACCAGCCGCGGTTGACACCATTCCCGCATCCACAGCATCCCAAGGTATATCCCGTGATGGTGTTCTCACATTTGGCGGCAGCGGTTGGCAAGGTTGGTTTAACCCACTTATGGCAACCAACACCTACGACCAATATGTAAACCACCTTGTTTTTGAAGGGCTGATTTGGAACAACGTGGCAGGTGAGCCTATTCCCGTGCTTGCAACCCATTGGGAAATTTCCAACAACAATCGGACTTACACATTCTTCCTAGACCCACGCGCTACTTTCTCAGATGGCAGACCGCTGACGGCATATGATGTATCATTTACCCATCATGTAATGGGTCATCCTTTGTATGAAGGCTCTCGTTTTAACCATGTACAAGACTTGGTAGGCGTTAATGAGTTTAGAGACGGTGAAGTAGACCATATCGAAGGTATCCGTATAATCGACGATCATACAATCGAATTTACCCACGTAGTAGCAAGCCCGCAACATATTTGGAACTTTGCTTTTGGTATCCTTTGTCGTGAGCATTATGCTTTTGATACATGGGATCAATTCCTAGAGCAAACACTTAACCCACTTGGTAGCGGGCCGTTTATATTGACAGATATTGTATTCCAAGGCTATGGGTTTGAAAGAATTGTATTTGAGAGAAACGACAACCATCGAAACGCAGATAGCATTAACCTTGCGGGTATTGTAATGCGTCATGTCTGGGATAGTTTTGCTGAGCTTAGTACCGGAGGCATTGATATTGCCATGATCCAAGCAAATACAGATGCTTTAGACGCGACCAGAGCGGCAGATAGCCTTTGGTACAACTTGTTTGTTGCCAATACATTAAGGCATGTAACATTCAACACCACGCGCGAGCATTTATCAGACCACAGGGTACGTCAAGCACTTGCATATGCTTTCGACACAGAGGCATATATAATTGCGGACACAGGTAGCTTAGATCTTAGAGCAGTTGGCAATTCCCCATTCTCTCCGGTCTCTTGGGCATTCCCTGGCGTAGGCGCGCTTAACAACTACAATTTTAATATGGAAAGAGCACATCAACTAATGGACGAAGCTGGTTGGTTAATGGCAGATAACGGATTCCGTTACAAAGATGGCGAGCGTTTTCGTATCCACTGGCTCATTTATCCCGAGGCCGTGTGGCCCAGCATTATCACAGACATGGCATATCATTCTTGGGGTGAGCTTGGTGTAGAGATTGATGTAGAAATGCATGACTTTGCCACAATTCAGTGGCTGGCAAGTGTACCACCTGCGGGCGAAGGTCAGTTTGACGTATTCCAAATGGGTTGGAACATGGCTATTGACCCTGACCTGCGCGGCGGTCTATGGGATGCAACCGGGACAGAAGAAGGCGCGTTCTTTAGTAGTGGCTTTACGCATCCGAGGCTAATGGAGCTTATAGAACTTGGTGCAACAACAATGAACCAGACCGAACGCACCCGCATCTATCATGAAATTGCACAAATAACCAACTACTATTTGCCTATATGGGTTCTTTCAAATGGTACACAGCTTTGGGCTTTTGACGAAAGAGTCAATAATCTTGAAGTAGGAGCCTTCCTAACATGGCCAAACGCGGTTATACAACAAGGTACTTGGGTCGAATAATTACATTACCAATCGACTCAAAAATAGGACTGTAGCTATATTGTAGCCGCTTACCGTACAGTGACATATTCTCGTGTAATTTAAAAAACCCGCCTCAAAGCCATTTAGGGTGTGTTCGATAATTCGCTTGTGCCGAATTTTCGAACAAACCCTAATTGACTTTGAGGCGGGTTTTAAGTATCCGGTTCACTACCGCAACCACTCACTATACCGCTCAATCCTACCCAAAATCCGCTCGGCATCATCACCTTCCGCGGGAGTCGGCTGGAAATCATTACGATATCTCACAGAAGACATAAACACAGGGATAATATACTTCTCGTTATACGGCAGCAACTCCCCATTATAAAAACTAAACGTCTGCTGGAAAATAAACGCGTCTTGGTCGCGCGGGTTGGCATTGCCGCCAAAGCAGAAGTCTGCCAGCGAGTACACGATAAACCTGCCCATATATTCCTCTATCCCCTGCACAACATGCGGGTGTGACCCCAGTACAAGATGCGCTCCATTGCGGATAGAATACCGCCCCATATTAATCTGATACGGCTCAGGCCTGTTAGACCCTTCCACGCCCCAGTGATGGAAGGCGACAATAAGCTGTGCCCCGCGGTTTTCGAGGTCCGCAATGGCGTTGCGTACTCGCCGCCTGTTGTCTGCCGAGTCGTTCCATATTCTAAATCCGAAAAAACCTATTTTTATACCGTTTACTTCTATTATGGTGTTAGTTTCGTTGCCAAAATATATGATGTCTTCGTAAGTAAGTGCCGCGCGAGTGTCGTCATACCCGCGCTGGTGGAAATCAATGGTGTGGTTGTTGGCAAGAGAAACGATGTCTATATGCGACGATGATAATATTTGTGCAAAATGCGGCGGCCCACGGAATACGAATTGCTTATCCATATGGCTGGTGGCGTATGTAAGAGTGCCCTCAAGGTTTAGAACGCTAACGCAGCTTTCGTAGAAAATATGTGCCACATTGCGCAAGAAATGACTGTGGTCGTTGCCGTTGTTAGCAAATTCCCGCATAAATGCACCGTAGCCTGCCCATCTACGGTCGCCGCCGAGAGTGGTGTCACCTGCGGCTGATAAGGTTAATGTTACTATGTTGGGGATGTATTCCTCTTCTGGCTCTTCGTATTCCTCGGGTTCTTCTGGCTCAAACTCTTCCGGTTTTGGTTCTTCCTGTTCGGGCTCAGGTTCTTCCGGCTCAGGAGCAGGCTCCGGTTCAACCACGGGTTCGGGTATAGGTACAAACGCTTCTGCTCGCAGCGTGCTTGCGGGGGCAGACCATTCGAAATGACGATCCAACATTATGTAAGACCCAACAGCAATAATGCTAAAACATATCAATGAAATTATAAACACAGCGGCAGCTTTCATTTTGCACGACCTTTCTATGTAATATTATACATAACATTGTACGATACGACAATGTCCATATTTATGTTTTGTTAGCTGGCAATTTTCTTGCATGAAACGACTGTTTTGGGTATACTAATATCGAGAAATAGGAGTTGGATTATGCGTAAAAGAAAGTCAAATTCATTTGCAATTTTTACTATATGTGCAATGGCCGCCGTAGCTGCCGGCATGTTTGCCGGGGTTTTGTTTGCTCTTTTTATTGGAAGCAGAAATGATAGCCACGCGTATGTACCCACCATTGTAGAAGAAGTAGTTTTTGAATACATCCCGATAGAGGAACCTAAATCTATATATATCGCATGGCCGTTTATAGCATACACCCGTCCAGACTTTGCGGCAGAAAGGCTGGGTAGCTTTGCTCCGCAAGAAATTACCGTACAGCACGAAAGCGACGGTTGGATATTGATAGCCGACCAAGATGAAGACCACTGGGTATACACAAATGCCAACAAAATTTATGTCGGTAGAATAACGGGAGTTTTTGACGAAATTGGCGGAGAAATGGTTTCGCGTATTAACGCGCAAGTTGTAGACGCCATAGAGCGGCGCGGCAACTGGATAAAAACAAATACATACTTGGGCTATAAATGGATAAACCTTGAATTTGAACCGCCTACTTACGAATTCGAAGAATTTATGCGCCAATTTGGTTATAATATAGCGATTTTTTACGAAAATATGGCAACGGGCTTTACTATGATCCATAACCCTTATCAGGAATTTTTTTATGCAGGTATATCAAGCGAAGTTGCGGAAAGCCAGCACGAACACTACATTTCTGCCAATGATGCAGGTACGATACTGCGAGAAATATTTTTGCATGTTGCCGGCGGCGGATGGTATGAGTTTGGCGCAAATAACGCGGCAAGCTACAACCCCTTTGCTAGGCTACGTTACCCTGTGGTAATTAAAAGCGGCAGATCTCCCGCGCCATATCAGGCTTGGCATGAAATAGGTATTGTTTACTCGCAGTCGCCTTATACACTGGCTATACTGTCGAGCTGGCCGGGCGGGTATGGAGATAGGCGTGTGTATGCGCAGATAGCAGAGTTTGTGCGGGAGTTTAACGATAAGTGGTTTGTTGTGGCGGATGAATTTTAAGTGGTTACAAAAAAAGCCTCGCATTTCGTATCCGAAATGCGAGGCTTTTTGCTTAAACACAACTACCCGACATACCAAGTCAAAGTATTGGCGGCAGCCATCATAGTTACAATTACACCATTTATAATACCCGGTAAATATGGATTGTTTGTAACGCGATAAATCTTTCTTGCGATAATTGGAGTTACAGTTAAAATCGCAAGGAACGGGAACAGCCATACAACAAACATATGATACGGCCCTTGCGCAAACCCTGCATGGTCGCCAAAGAATAAGAAGCCTGTGCTAAACAGAGTGATATACTGGATGCTAAGAAGTATAACCGCAGGGAACACATTAAACGCACAGAAAATTAGCATGTTAACCCACTTTTTGCCGCCTACATCATTATAGTTAAAACTGGTGGCTGACAGAGAGTTGGCGATAAAAAACACTATCATAAACAACATATAAGGCAGTAACGCGCCAATTAGCATTGCAGATTGGAACGGACGCAGTGTTATTGTCCAAATTCTAAAGTCAACCATAAAGAAATAGTCCGCAAAGAACAGAATACCAAAGAATGCTGTCAAGCTAAGCGCGGCAAGCACAATGGTTTTACCAAGCTTTGGCAAGTCTATGGCAACTCCGCGGTCTGCAAGCGAGAATCCGGTTTTTTTGCCTTGCACCAAGTAGTAAATGGCTATCAGTATTAGCGCAAAAACACCATTAACAGCCGCCCAAGTGGATATACCAAAACCTTGAGTTTGCGCAAAACCGTCCGCGGTACTTGGAAACGCGCCTGTTTCTCTTAAAATAGGCAGATAAGTAAGAGTTGCAAACAGCGCGGCTACGGACATAAACCCTAAATACCACAGCTTGCCTGTTTTGTTGGTTGTCACATGTCCCACAACTTGTTTTGCCCGTAAGGACTCGAAGGTTTTTGTAAATAGCATTAGCGTAACAAAGCTAACTAGGAAAATGAAAATGGAAACAAGCCCGAGTGTATTGAAAAACACTTTCCACTGCCATACTTGGTTGTTTGGCGGAATAGGGTTTGGCGCGCCAAGTGCCGCTTCAAAAAACTCGATTGTACCAAAGGTTGCTTGGGAAGAGAAATGCGCCCACGGGTGGATTATGGCCGGGTTGTAGATTACGCGAAGTGCGTAATGGCCGCCTTCGTAGCCCCAGTAAAACCGCTCTGCGTTTCTTTGTGGCAAGCCAGCCGGGTCTTGCCCGAAATGTAGGAAGGATTGCGCGTTGTTGTTGTATATAAAGTCGCGTGGTGCTGTGGTGTTGCCTGCCGCGTCTACATCCAGCATAAAGAATTCTTCGTATTGAGGTGCGATAACGCCCACATGGCGGTTGCCGTAGATGTTGGCCCATTCGCCATCCACTTGCCATACCGCGTTGGCGGAGTTTATAAGTGCCGCGGCAATAAGCGGGGTTTCGCGTGCGTTGTCTAACTGCACTGCAGTATTGGAGGACATACCGCCCAAACTGTGGCCGGTAACGCCTATTCTTGTGCTGTCTACATAGTTTAGGCGATCCAGTTTGAGTACGCCTTCGTTAATACTGCTGCCCACGATTACACCTATGTTGGGCACTGTTCCCGAGTCTCCGTGGGAGAACATGTCGATAGCAAGCACGACAAAGCCGCGGCGAGAGAGTTCGACAAAGTTCAGGTCTTGCATTGCGCGGTTGTTGAACATGCCATGGCTTGTGACAATACCCGGTGCGGGATTTTCTGCGGAAACGCCATCGGGTACAAACAGCCACGCGCTCATTGGGCCTTGGCTTGTTTCAAATACTACATGGCGCATATCTACGCTGCCGCCGCTTGTTTGAACCAGACTTGCGCCTATCATGCTTATCGCAAGCCCGATTATGGCTATAAGGAGCCATAGTTTTGCGGTTTTTTGCTTTTTATCCATGGGAATTATCTCCTCAATTAAAATTTTAGCTGCTTGGATACTTCTGTAAAAATTACTCCAAGTGCGTGTGCGCCCGCGTCCGGGTGACCTAAGCTACGGTCGCCTACCGTACCGGCGCGCCCCATACGGGCAGTGATGTTTTCGGTGGTTTTCGCGCCTTCTACAGCGGCTTTTGCGCCGTTTTTGAATGCTTCGGCAAAACCGATTCCATCTTTTGCCGCCGCGCTCCACGCATTTGCGCACGGTACAAGTGCGTCTATTAGAGTCTTGTCGCCAACCTCTGCACCTCTGCCGAAGGAACGCTCTCCAGTTGCCTGAATGCCCTTAACAATCGCTTGCAGGACATCTGCCATTTCTTGCACGCTAAGTGTGGCTTTATCCCCAGCCTGCTTACCTGCCGCGCGGAATGCCGAACCCCAAATTGGCCCTGACGCGCCGCCGCAATGTTCCATTATTACAAGTGAGCATTCGTTTAAAAACTCTCCTATGGTCGGGGCCTTTGCAATACGCGCCCATTGGTGTTTTAGTTCCCTAAAGCCCTTGGCAACGCTTGTGCCAAAGTCTCCGTCACCGGCGTGAGAGTCTAATTCGCAAAACGCCGCTTCGTTGCGGATACATGACGCGCCAATTGCATCTACCAAGTGAACCATATTTTCGCGTGAGAAGTTTTCGTTTACTTGCGCATATGCCGTTGGAGTTTCCCAAGTTTCTGTTGCGGCCGCAGCGGCACCGTAGTCGGTAAACGGCACCGTATCAACCGCTCCGCTTACGTTAAAGCCCGGAGTTTCGCAAGGCTCGTTTAGCAGTGCCTCAAGCTCGTTGTCTAGTTTAAGTAATGTAACAGACGCGCCCGCCATATCAATACTGGTCATGTAATTACCCACAAATGTACGCGCAATTACAATCCCCTTGTCATGGAGTTTTTTTGCCACGGCAGTGTTCATTAGATACAGCTCCATAAGCGGTGTTGCGCCAAAGCCGTTTACCATAAGTGCTATGCGGTCGCCTTTTGCGAGACTTAGTTCGCTGCATAGCGACAATAGCATACGGCTTGCAAGTTCGTCTGCTTGTCGCATTTCTGAGCGGACAATCCCCGGTTCGCCGTGAATACCCACGCCGTATTCCATATCGCTCTCGGGCAATTCAAAAATAGGACTGCCCTTAGCGGGAATTGTGCAGGACGTTAACGCGAACCCGATACTTTTTACATTCTCGTTGACTTTTTCCGCCAACGCCTTAACTTCCGCAAGGCTGTGCCCTTGCTCGGCGGCCGCTCCTGCAATTTTATGGACAAAAACCGTACCCGCAACTCCGCGTCGTCCAACTGTGTAAAGGCTATCTTGTACGGCTATATCGTCGTCAATTTTTACGTAATCCACCAAAATGCCGTCTTCCCGCGCCATATGCGCGGCGTTTTGGAAATTCATCATATCGCCGCTGTAGTTTTTTATTATCAGAAGCGTACCTTTTTCGCTGGCGGTTGCCTGTATTGCCTTGTACACCTGTATCTGCGACGGTGACGCAAAAACATCGCCACACACAGCCGCGTCAAGCATTCCGCATCCTACAAAACCCGCGTGTGCAGGTTCGTGACCGCTTCCGCCGCCGCTTATAAGATTAACTTTGGCTGGGTTAAGCTTTTTGCGCTTGATAACTTTAGGCCCTGGCAAAAATTCCAAATGTGGGTGGGCAAGCACTATTCCCGCGCACATTTCCATTACAACGTTTTCTGGTTTGTTAATTATTTTTTTCATTTGGAGTAATCACCTCTGTACTGGTGTCCTAGTCTGTCCGCTGTTTTGATGGCGGCCATTACGGCTTCCACAGTAATTGGAAACGGCATTGCGTGAATGGACTCTTCTGGGATACAAGCTTTTTCAGCAACTTGACGCAGTTCTTCGTCCGTAATTGTTGGTACGCCAATGTCTTCCAAGCAAATGGGAAGCCCTACATCCATGCAGAAATCCAAAACTTGTTCAAGTTCTTCCGTTGGCGCGTTTTCAAGCACGAGCTGGCAGATTGTGCCAAACGCAACTTTTTCTCCGTGGTAGTAGGCATGAGTGCCTTCGAGAATGGTCAAACCGTCGTGGATGGCATGTGCGCCCGCAAGGCCGCCGCTTTCAAATCCAAGGCCGGAAAGCAGGCTGTTTGCCTCAATAATATTTTCGAATGCGGGGGTAACTTGGTTGCATTCGCAGGCGTGTACCGCTTTTACGCCGTCTTCGAGAAGGGTTTTGTAGCATAACTCTGCCAATGCCATAGCGGTTTTGGTGGGCTTGGCAGGGGCGCAATGTCCTTCACGGAAGCCGCATGGCAGCCCCGCGTTAACATTTGAGAAAGACGCGGCGGTTGCGCGTGCCTCGAAGTAAGTAGAAAGCGCGTCGCCCATGCCCGCAACAAGAAATCGTACAGGCGCGTTAGCGATAACAGTCGTATCAACCAGCACAACATGCGGGTTTTGTGGGAAGTACGCGTAATCGTCAAATGCGCCGTCAGGTGTGTACAATACGGCAGAGTGGCTGGTTGGCGCGTCTGTAGCGGCAATGGTTGGCGCAATGATAAGCGGCCTGCCTTGAGAAACGCATTTTGCTGTGTCGATAGCTTTACCGCCGCCAAGCGCTACGGTGCAGTCGCAGTTGTTTTTTGCAGACTCTTCTTGTAGGCGTGCTACTTCCTCGCGTGAGCATTCGCCGCCAAAGCCCGCTTCTACAAATGTAATGTTAAATTTCTTGGCTGTTGCGTCAAGCTGTGTGCGCACGCGTGCAATATCGTCTGGGTGGCTGATAAGCAGCGCAGACTTGCCAAAGGTGCTGACAAAATACCCTAGGTTGTACAGCTCGTTTTCCCCTTGCACATACTTGGAGGGGCAGATAAATGCTTTTCTCATGGTGAAACTCTCCTCTTGTTTGTATTTACCAAAAAAGGGTTGCTGCTTTTGGGCGGTTTGTACAAAATCACGTACAAATACCAAAAAACAACAATCCCAATTAGCTACATGCAGTATACCAAAAAGAAGTTAGACCGTATTGGTGAAAAGCGTTTGTTTATATGTCAATTGAATTGAATATTTATGTTCATGTGTCATGAAATTAACATTTTCGTGCTAACCTGTGCTGAATTTGCCAATTTACGTAGCCTATATTTTAGTTACCCAGTAGCTTGCGAAACCTCGCAGGCGTTATCCCTTCGTATTTTTTAAAGCTACGAATAAAATGCCCATCGTCGCTAAAGCCTACCATTGTTGCAATTTCGCCAATTTGTCTGTTGGTAGTGGACAATAACTCTTTCGCCCATCTTATACGTGCCTGCAGTAGATATGAAGAATACGTTTCGCCCATTTCCCGCAGAAATAATTTACTAAAGTAGCTCTGGCTCACATGGCATAGTGCTGCCATTTCTGCAAGAGAGCATCGTTCGCCCTGTCTTGTGTTTATGTAATCGAGTGCGGGTTTTATTACTTTGTTTGTGGACGCCGTGTTATCGGGTTTTAGTTTTGCGTTTAGCAGGGACATTTCCAGCGCGAAGTTTTTCTCCACCGCGCCTTCCACAATGAAGCTGCATAGGTGAAATAACATGTCTACAATGGCTTTTACCCGCTCTAGGGAAAGCCGCGGTAGTTGATCCATCAGGTAAATATCGTTGCCGATGTGCCGCACAAGCGATTCGCGGCTGGACGCGCATATCAGCTCCAGTTCGCCTTCGTCCTGTTCATCGGTTAGCAAGATCTGCCCTATCATTATCGCGCCAAGATACGAGTTGTTTACGATTATTGGCACCGCGGCGTCCACTACATTAGCGTGGCAACGATATATGAATGGCTTTTGCAATCTTGCGGCTTCTATCCCCCCGCGCGAATCGCATTTTTGACATTTTGCACTAAGCTCCGGTACCGCACGAACGCGTTTACAAAATTCGCTGCAACTGCTATGTGTGGTAATGGGTATACCGCGGTAGTCCACTGTAATTATTGCCATGTTAGTAACAATTGCCAAAGCATCCTGTGGAACTTGCCATTTTTTTGAGTTAAGTACAAACGGCAGGTCTTTGTTGGTTAGTTTCATTGGGACACCTCGCTTCCTAATTTCCTAGATGCCAGCAGGGCAGGGCAGTTATTCCCCACCTTGGAGGGGTGCCCGCAGGGCGGGGCGGTTATTCCCCACCTTGGAGGGGTGCCCGCAGGGCGGGGCGGTTATTCCCCACCTTGGATGGGTGCCCGCAGGGCGGGGCGGTTATTCCCCACCTTGGATGGGTGCCCGCAGGGCAGGGCGGTTATTCCCCACCTTGGATGGGTGCCCGCAGGGCAGGGCAGTTATTCCCCACCTTGGAAGGGTGCCCGTAGGGCGGGGCGGTTATTCCCCACCTTGGAGGGGTGCCCGTAGGGCGGGGCGGTTATTCTTTTCCACAACGAGATGCCTACAAAGCAGGATGGTTATACAAAAAATCCATTACCCCCGTCAAATTCCGCAATACATCCTTAGCCAAAATATGAATAACAACAAGCCCCAAGCTTTCTAAAAACACATCACGCTTCGCATCATACTCCACTTTACCATCATGCGATATACCATCAATTTCGATAACAACATTACAATCCAAGCACAAAAAATCCACGATATAATTCCCAATAATCTTCTGACGGTCAAAGTCGTAGCCTTTAAATTTCTTTCGGTGTAATTGTTGCCATATAAGAACTTCCGGAAGATTGCCGGATTTTCTTAATTCCTTTGCTCGTTCTTTGAGCGCAGGATTGTAGGGGAGTTGCATATAACTTTTGCGATTGCGCATTTTAACCACCCCGGCACTTCGTGCCACCCCTCCAAGGAGGGGAATTAGTAATCTTATGATAATGACCCCGAGCGATTGGCTTGACGGCATCTGCCCACCCCGGCACTTCGTGCCACCCCTCCAAGGAGGGGAATTAGTAATCTTATGATAATGACCCCTAGCGATTGGCTTGACGGCATCTGACCACCCCGGCACTTCGTGCCACCCCTCCAAGGAGGGGAATTAGTAATCTTATGATAGTGACCCCGAGCGACCGGCTTGACGGCATCTGCCCACCCCGGCACTTCGTGCCACCTTCCAAGGAGGGGAATTAGTAATCTTATGATAGTGCCACCGAGCGATTGGCTTGACGGCATCTGCCCACCCCGGCACTTCGTGCCACCTTCCAAGGATGGGAATTAGTAATCTTATGACAGTGACCCCTAGCGACCGGCTTGACGGCATCTGCCCACCCCGGCACTTCGTGCCACCCATCCAAAGAAGGGAATTAGTAATCTTACGATAGTGACCCGAGTGACCGTTTGACGGCATCTGCCCAGCCGCTTAGTAGATTTGTCCGTGTATCAGATTCCATTTGCGGGGAAAATATTTGCGATACTTTTATCTTTTCCATAATTTCTTGTCGGCTTTTGTAAACCCCAACAGCCAGTCCAGCCAGAAAAACCGCGCCCAAGGCGGTGCTTTCCGTTATTTTTGGACGTACAACGTCTACATTCAAAATATCGGACTGGAACTGCATTAGGAAATTATTGTTGCACGCGCCGCCGTCTACCCGCAGTTGCTTTAATCCGCCGCCGGTGTCCGCTGTCATAGCCTTTATAACATCGTGGCTCTGGTACGCCAGCGACTCCAGTGCGGCGCGGATAAAATGCTCTTTGGTTGTGCCGCGCGTAATCCCTGTTATGGTACCACGGGCGTATTGGTCCCAGTACGGCGCGCCAAGTCCCACAAAGGCTGGCACCATGTATACACCACCCGTGCTATCTACTTTGCCTGCATAAATTTCCGAAAAAGACGGGTCGTCAATAATTTTGAGCCCGTCGCGCAGCCACTGGATTGCCGCACCCGCTATAAACACCGCACCTTCCAGCGCGTATTCCACTTTGCCGCCTTCGCCCCACGCAATGGTGGTGAGGAGCCCGTTTTTGGAATCCACAGCCGTTTCGCCTGTGTTCATTAGAGTAAAACAGCCTGTCCCGTATGTATTTTTCACCATGCCCGGCTCGAAGCAACACTGACCGAAAAGTGCGGACTGCTGGTCGCCCGCAATGCCAGCTATTTCAAGCCCCGCACCGGGGAAGTCCACGTGAACTTTCCCATATATATGGCTGGATGGCTTAACCTGCGGCAACATAGAGTAGGGGATACCAAATTTCTGTAAAATTTCCTTGTCCCATTCCAGTGTATGAATATTGAAAAGCATCGTCCGTGACGCGTTAGAATAGTCAGTTGCGTGGGTTTTGCCTTTGGTAAGCTGCCATACAAGCCAAGTATCTACCGTACCAAACAGCAGCTCACCAGCCTCGGCCTTTTCTCTTGCACCGGGTACATTCTCCAATATCCAGCGTACCTTTGTACCCGAAAAATACGCGTCTGTAGGCAGCCCTGTACGTGCTTTTATGGTCGTGTCAAAGCCTTCTGCTTTTAATGTTTGACAAAAATCTGATGTTCTGCGGCACTGCCACACGATTGCGTTCATCACGGGTTTACCTGTGTTTTTGTCCCATACAATTGTAGTTTCTCGTTGATTGGTTATGCCTATTGCGGCGATGTCTGCCGCAGTGGCGTTTACCTTTGCCATTGCTTCTGTCATTACGGAAAGCTGGCTTGCCCAAATTTCCATCGGATCGTGTTCTACCCAACCTTCTTTTGGGAAAATTTGACGAAACTCTCGCTGTGCGGTGGAGTGTATTTCACCGTCTTTGGTAAATAGGATACACCTAGAGCTGGTTGTGCCTTGGTCTATAGCCAGTAAATATTTTTGCATGCGAGTTCTCCTTAGAAGTCTAATATTGCGTCGAAAACTTTGCTTTTATAAAAAACACATACGGATATTCCGCTAAAAATTCCGGATGCTCGAGGTACATTTGCTTATCGCCAAAAGTACTTAGGCTGCCATGGGAAAATATTGTTGAATGTAAAATAATTTCCACACCGTCTTGTATTGCAACGGGTTCGTTTATTGCGCCGCGTGCGTTTGCGAGCGGCGACTGCGACATTTGAAAAGAAACCCAATCGTGAGAAGCTCGCGAACCGTTTTGTGCCACTGCCATCGACCATCGTATTTCTCCATGACCTTGCTCGATGGACACAATTAGCCGGTTGGTTGCATAATTATCTGCAGAGTTTATCATACCAAGCCCGCCAATGCGTTCGACAAACTGCCCGTAGGAGTATATGTCTATCCAAAATTCTCCCAGCGTTGCGGTTACGGGTTTTTGAAATTCGAAAAGATGAATTTCGCTATTATGATTTTGTACAAGATCAAGAATTTCCTGCTGGTCGGGAGTTAGTTGCATCGGGCCTATATATGGAAAATTTTCTGACGAGCGTTGGATAATGCCGCAGGCGGCTAACGTAAATAACAGCACGGCTAGGATTGCTAATAAAAATTTTTTCATAATAGATTACATCTCAATTCCAACACGGGCGGGTACACCAGCCGTGTAATAATGTTTGACCTCGGTTATCTCAGAAACCAAGTCTGCTGCGGCAATTATTTCATCTTTTGCGTATCTGCCTGTTAAAATTAGTTCTACATTGTCGGGCTTTTTTTGTATAAATGCCAATATATCTTCGGTTGTAAGCAGTGATAAAAACACTGCCACGTTTACTTCGTCCAAAATTACTATGTCGTAATTACCAGAAGAAGCCGCTTGCATTGCCGTTTCAAGGCCTTGCAGGGCGGCTTGCTTGTCCTGTTCGGTTGGGGCGCGGTTAATTAAATTTTTCGGACCGTATTGCTCCACTGTTACCGTTGGCAAAGAATTTTTTATTGCCTTGATTTCGCTGTAGTCGCCGCCTTTTAAAAATTGGCCTATGTACACACGAAGCCCAGCACCTGTGGCGCGCAAGGTTAGGCCTAGCATGGCGGTGGTTTTGCCTTTTCCGTCTCCGGTGTAAACTTGAGTGCAAGCTTTCATTATTACCTCCATGGGTCAAGAGAATTCGTAGTCATTAAGATAAGGATGCTTGTAGGAGCGGCGCGGGAAACGTTCGACTTCGCTCACTGCGCCTCGTTGATTATTAATCGCCATTTATTGGTCAAAACACTACCGAAATGACAGGGGCGGCCGTCTGTCTTTAGCCTAGCTTGGTAACTCCAACCGCTAACCGGCGCAGGGTTTCTTCTTTGCCCAGTAATTCGCAAATCTCAGTGGCGCCGCACGGGGTGGTTGCCTTGCCGGAAAGCGCAGTACGTATAGGCCACAATACTTGCCCCTTAGACAGCCCATTATCTTCCGCCGCCTTTGCTGCCGCTGCGGCCAGATTGTCATGTGTCCACTCGGTTAGCGGGGTAAGCGCGGCAATGGCCGCTTCCAGTCCGGCTTTGGCAACTTCTGGGTTGGTTTTCATCTTTTTATGTGTGAAAAGTTCGATATCATACTCTCGCAACTCGTCGATAAAGTCTACAAGCTCGCCGCAGTCCTTTACAAAGGACACTCGCGATTGAGTAATCTTAGCAAGGGCGGCATAATCCGCGTTCGCTTTTTTAACAGATTCTTTCAAATACGGTAACGCCATTTTGTAAAAAACTTCCCAGGGCAACGCTTTTATATGTTCCGCGTTAACCCATGTCAGTTTTACAACGTCGAACGTAGACGGTGATTTACTAATATTTTTTGGTTCAAAAATTTCTATTAACTCGGCAAGGGAGAAAATTTCGCGGTTGTCGGTTGGACTCCACCCCAAAAGTGCTCCGTAGTTAATAATCGCCTCAGGCAAGAAGCCTTGTTCCAGCAATTGCGGGATAGAGGCATCCCCATTTCGTTTAGAGATCTTTTGCCCTGTTGCGTTTTGTAAAAGTGGCAAATGCACATATACAGGCAGCTCCCAGCCAAGTGCTTCGTAAAGCAGTTTATACTTGGGCGTAGATGTCAAATACTCGCTGCCGCGTACTACATGAGTTATTGCCATATCATGGTCGTCCACAACATTGGCGAAATTGTACGTGGGCATCCCGTCTGATTTTATTAGGATTTGGTCTTCCAATTCCTTATTGTCGATTGTGATATCGCCAAAAACCTTGTCGTGGAAGGTAGTTTTTCCTTCGGGTATAAGCTGGCGGATTACATATGGTGCGTCACCCGGCTCTTTAACAGATAGATTTGCACAGTGGCGGTCGTATCGCTTGATACCACGCTCGTCGGCAAGACTGTCCAGCCGCTCTTTGTCGCAGAAGCAGTAGTATGCTTTACCGCTTTCCACAAGCTGCTTTGCGTATGGCAAGTAATTGGCCTTGCGCTCGCTTTGGATATAAGGGCCATAATTGCCGCCTACACCCGGGCCTTCGTCAAAACTTAACCCTGTTAGCTTAAGTGTTTCAAAAATAGCGTCTGCCGCGCCTTCTACGTATCGTTCTTGGTCGGTATCCTCGATGCGCAACACAAAAACACCCTCGTCATGCTTGGCTATCAAATACTCAAACAGCGCGGTTCGCAGGTTGCCTATGTGCATAAAGCCTGTTGGGCTGGGTGCGTATCTTGTGCGTACTTTGTTCATTTGGAAAACTCCCTCTCGTGTTGGTCTATAGCATATTAGCCGAAATTACTATGTCTGAAGTTAAGTTTATCACAGAGAATATGGCTTTACAATGAAAATGCCGATTGTCAAAAGCAATTGTATATTTTTTCCTGTAAATGTCAATAATCCGAAAAACGACCAAAGGGGATTTTTTATATGATGCATAAGAGCGACCACATTATAATAATTGCGGTAATTACATTTTTTTCGCTATTGGGCTTTGGCGCGGGTTATATTGTTTTTGGGCCGCTTAGCGCGTCAAGTGCCGCGGCAACGGAGTCCGGGTATTTACAGTACGACATGTCTATCGCTGGAGTGGAGTTTTCGCCACGCTTGGAAGAAACCGCTCCCGAGCCGGAACCCGAACCACTTGTGTTACCCGCGCATAGATACGTAGTAACATCGCAAAACGGATATATAGCTGTGCATTTGGCAAATGCGGATGGCGGAGCAGGGGAGCAGATTAGCACTTTAAACATGTCAGTAACATCTCTACCGGCAGAAGAGCAGGAGCGTCTCGCGCGGGGCATTAATGTTTATACGGAAGACGCGTTAATTCGCATTTTAGAAGACTATGGGAGCTGAAAATCCAGCTCCCTCTTGACGTTTCCCCAATAAAAGGGTACCCTGTAATTGAAAATATTATAGGATGTGATAATTGTGCTTACATATGCACGCAATAATAACTGGTTGCAGGAAAATTTTTTAGAGAAGCCTTACAGAGTTCTTGTTTTGCTATCTCTAATTTTTATTTTGCAAGGGTTTATCCACGATACTCCGCAGGCGGTTTTTGAGGGTACTTGGGCAATTTTTGTCTCCATAGACTGGCTGATTATGGACTATGTAAATGTTGGTGGCATTGGGGCGGCCTTTGTTAATGTGGGGCTTACGGGACTGCTTGCGCTGGCGGCCATGCGCATAGCCCGGCACGAGCCAAGCGGCCTTGCCATTGCTACGTGGGGCGTTGTTATTGCCATGTCTTTTTTTGGGAAAAATCCTGCTAATATGGTGCCTATTATTTTTGGCGGTTGGATATATAGCAAGTACACCGGTACGCCGCACAGAGCCTGTGTTTTGCCATCGATTTTGGCTACGTGTTTAGCTCCAGTTGTTACGCGCTTTGCGTTTGTGTACGAGTTGCCGCTGCCTGTTGGGATTGCTATCGGCGTGTTTTTGGGGATGTTTATCGGGTTTATTATGACACCATTTGCCGCGGCATTAAGAAAATCCCACGAAGGATTTTTGCTTTACAACGTGGGATTTGCGGCGGGGATTATGGCTATTGGGTTTTTTGCTATTTTTAGAGTGCTGGGTGTAGACCAGTATATTATTGATAACTGGAGCAGCGGGTACAATTTCGAATTGGGGATGTTTTTGGTCGTTATGTCTTTGTATTTTGTGCTTTGTGGGGTGCTTAGCCGCGCAAAAACGCTGCCGTTTATGGAACTTATTCGAATAGATGCGGAAGACTATGACTACTATAAGAAATACTCATGCACGGCGTACTTATCGATGGGTATATTGGGGCTTATATGCGCGGCGTTTATGTTTGCCGTGCAGGGAGAATATTCCGGGCTTGTTATTGCCGCGGCAATTTCTACCGTTGGGTTTGGGGCTTTTGGTAAGCCTATTGTAAGTTCCGTAGTGCTTATTACAGGAGCCATGGTTGCCGCCGGGGCAAGCGCGTTTTTAACGGGTGCTATGTTTAACCGTCCCGCGTTTCTTATGGCGGCCATGTTTGCTACTTGTTTGGCACCAATTGCTACGCGGTTTGGTTGGAAGTGGGGGCTTGTGGCAGGGTTTATGCATTTGTCGCTGTCGGTTAATGTCGCTATTTTCCATGGTGGGATGAATTTGTATAACAATGGGTTTGCCGGAGGGCTTGCGGCAATGATTTTAGTGCCTATTATCAAGTTTTTTATTGAAGAGCGGGCTAAGAAGCGGACACGTGTTTAGCTTAAAGGTAAACTTAGTTCAACTTAATTTCTACGACAGGTAACCACGACCCGAAGAATCTAACCTCTTCGGGTTATTTTTTTGTTAATTTTCGATTCAAAAATTAACAAAATTGCAGTTCGACCTCTTAAGATTGCAGTTTGTCAAAACCATTATTGAATCAAACATTTACAGTTGCTGGCATTATCGTCTACATTGCGTTTTTTATTCGGTTTGTTGTAAGGGCTATTAAAAGGATTAAAAACGGTGAAATCGCAAATCGTAAACTCACTTTTAAAAAACGATGGCTTATTGTACCGCTTCTTTTTATTGCGGATTTAATTTATTCGTATGTTGCTGTATCTTTGATAAGCAACACATCATTTGAGAAGGCTGTACTAAACTCGCCCGGCAGCCTAACGCTGGCTCTTATTGCCTTGTGGGTAATGTTAGTGTGTTCTTTGTGCGTTTTCGTTGTCAGAATTTTGGGGCTGGCTCCTACGAAAAAGCAGAAAATACTTCGTGATTAGGCGAAACAGCAGCTCTAATCGGTTTTTGTACTTTATCCTGTGTGGTAACTGTCCCTGATGTCTCGAATGGGGCGGCAAACGGTAGAACTACATCCGCCACAGCCGTTGCGTTAGATATTGCAGGAGTTGCCAATGCAAGGAATTCCAATTTATCGCGTAATTCTACGGGCACTGTATCGCCAAACGCGAACAGTGCTTTTATATTGCCGCTTTCGACAGCGTACTTAATGCCTGCCATATTTACGCCTGCGTCTATCAAGCCTTGAGAGTTGCCTTCAGGCAGGACGTCCCTGTCACGTGCTATAGCTTTGGCCGCCTCGGGTATGGGTTCGTCTTTGCCTTTTATTGCGAATATCTTGTCGGTTTTTAGATTGTTTTTGGCAAATGAAATTATATCGGCAATAACCTCGTTGGTGCATGTGCCGCTTATTGCCACGGCTATGCTGTTGGCATCATACTCACTTATCTTTTCTTGGATGAGGGCGGTTGCCTCCTCCTGCGAAGCTTCTATTTGCACACCATTTTTGAGCAACATAGGCATGGTTACACGCTTTTGTTGAATTGCCAACGCCTCAAAGCGGCCTTTTTCGCATAGTAGGCCATGAAATTGCTGTTTGCCCGTTGCTGAAACCGGATATTTTTCGCGGGAGCGTGGCAACGCCCGCAGCAATAACGAACCATGAGACGCATACGTTAAGTCACATCCCACGCCACAGTGCACACAAGTGCTATCAGTTAGTGTTTGGGGTAGGGGAACGCACTTCGCCAGCGGCAAACGCTCCGTTAACGCGCCAGTAGGACAAAGCGCGACGCACTGGCCGCAGCTTGTGCAATCTGTTTCCGCCAGTGGTTGTTCGAAGGCGGGTTTTACCATTGTGTCAAAACCGCGCCCGTCAAAATCTAACGCGCCTACATCCATTACTTGCTCACAAACACGTATACACAAGCCGCATAGGATGCATTTTTCCGGGTTGCGAATAATATACGGATGCGACGAATCGGTTGGGGCGATGGTTTTTGCGTCACCATATAGCGGTGATATCTTATACATATCGGCATATTCTACAAGTTTACAATTGAAATAATCGGCACAACCGCATTCCAGACAGCGGTTGGCTTCTGCTTTTGCTTGCTCTGGCGAAAAACCAAGATTTACTTCGTCGAAAGTATGCCTACGTATGTCAGGAGCTACATGAGGCATGGCTTCGCGAGCGGCTTTTGGAGTTGCGGCAAATTCGTCAACAGGAATGTTTTCCTTTGTTACAGCAAATGGGGCATGGTAAGCTAAGACTTTACCTGTGGTGATGTAGTTGTTTATAACAGTTGCCGCGCGGCGCGCTTCGCCAATGGCTTCTATAGCTATGCTTGCGCCGTTGTTGGTGGCGTCGCCTATGGCAAATACACCAGCGATACTGGTTGCGAATGTGCCTTCGTCTGCGGCTATGGTACGCCATTTTGTTAGGGCTATATCGTCCAGCCCGGCGGAGCTTGTACTTTGGCCTATGGCAAGCAGTACCATGTCAACCTTAATTGTTTCTTCTTCGCCCGGGATTGGTGTAGGGGAGCGTCTGCCGCTTGCGTCAGGTTCGCCAAGCTGCATTTTTTGCAGGTGAATGGCGGTAGCGTGGCCGTTTTCGCCTTGTATTTCCAGCGGATTTGTGAGGAATTTAAAGATAACGCCTTCTTCTTCCGCTTCTTTTATCTCAATGGGCTGGGCTGGCATTTCTATTTTTGTACGGCGGTATATGTTGGTAACGCTTGCCGCGCCAAGGCGGATTGCCGTACGGCAGGCATCCATGGCTGTGTTGCCGCCGCCTACCACGGCAATGTGCTTATTTGATAGATTGGGCGCGTTGCCTTGTGCTACTTCCCTTAAAAAGTCTATGCCGCCGACAACGCCCTCAAGCTCTTCGCCGGGGCAGCGCAGTGACATGCTTGACCATGCGCCTACCGCAAGCAGTACAGCATCGTGGCCTGTGCGAAGTTGCTGGAGAGTTATGTGCTCGCCCAGTTTTATTCCGTTTTTCATTTCCACGCCTATGGATTGTATCTGAGAAATTTCGCCGTCCAACACTTCCTGTGACAGACGGTAATCCGGAATGCCGTAACGTAACATACCACCCATTTTTGGCATTGCGTCGTAAATGGTTACACGGTGGCCTTGCAAACGCGAAAAATAAGCAGCCGTCAAACCGCCGGGGCCGCCGCCTACTATGGCTATATGCTTACCTGTGTCTGCTTTTGGTGTTGGCAGAGGATACGCACCCATAGCTTTTGCTGTATCTGTGGCAAAAGTTTTTAAATGAGCTATGCTAATTGGCTCTTCTACCATTTCGCGACGGCAAGCGTTTTCGCACGGTGCCGGGCATACGCGGCCTATACAGCCGGGTAATGGGAGCTTTTCGCGGATTAGGGCATGTGCTTCCCTGTATGCGCCATTTGCTATTAATCCTACGTAGCCTTGGCAGTCTGTTTGAGCCGGGCAAGCGAGGGCGCAGGGGGGGCGGCAGTCGCCGGTGTGGTCTGATATCATTAATGCCAGTGCCGAATCCCGTGCGTCTTGCACTCGTGGTGTGTTAGTGGATATAACCATGCCGTCTGCAGCCATAGTTGAGCACGCGCGCAACAGGCGTGGGGAGTTTTCTGCTTCCACAACGCATACGCCGCATGCCCCTGCGGGGGGAACGCGGTTGTCGTGGCATAGGGTGGGGATATGGATATTGTTGGCTGTAGCTATTTGTAATATTGTTTGACCCGGTTTCCCTGTTAGGGATTGGCCGTTTATTTTTATTTGTATGGTAGTCATTTCGATACTCCTATTCTATGTTATAGCGGTTTAACTTTAAAATTCTTTGGAATTATCCCCTCACGTACGGCGTATTAAAATGATTGCTGTAGGGGCGGCGCGGGAAACGTTCGACTTCGCTCACTGCGCCTCGTCGATTATTAATCGCCCGCAGAGGCCAACATATGCAATACTTTCGGACGGGCGAATACTATTCGCCCCTACAATATGCAATAACATACGTGAAGGGATAGTTCCGTAAAATTAAAATACTATAACCGCGCCAAACCGGCAAACTTCCGCGCATTTACCGCACTTTACACACAGAGCTTGGTCAATAACATGCATTTTCTTAACCTCGCCGTTTATGGCATCTGTCGGGCATTTTTTCTTACATAAAGTACAGCCTACGCAAGCGTCATTTATGCTATATGTCACCAACGCTTGGCACTGCTTTGCGGGGCATTTTTTCAAATTAATATGTGCGTCATATTCGTCTCGGAAATATTTTATTGTTGTAAGTACTGGGTTGGGAGCAGTTTGCCCAAGCCCGCAAAGTGCCCCGGCTTTTATTTGCGCGCCTAAATTCTCTAAAGCTTCAACATCGCCTTCGCGGCCTTCTCCGTTTGTCAAACGTTCCAGTATCTCAAGCATTCGCTTTGTACCAACGCGGCAGTGGGTGCACTTCCCACAAGATTCTTTGCAGGTAAAATCTAAGAAAAACCGCGCCATGTCCACCATGCACGTAGTATCGTCCATAACAACCATCCCGCCGGAGCCCATAATTGCACCGGTAGCCGCCAGCGACTTGTACGTAATGGCGGTGTCTATCAAGCTATCCGGAATACACCCGCCGGACGGCCCGCCCATTTGTACCGCCTTAAAAGGACGGTCGTTTTTTATACCGCCGCCAACACCGAACACTACGTCACGAACCGTTTTGCCCATCGGTATTTCCACTAAGCCGCCGTTTTTGATTTTACCCGTTAGCGCAAATACTTTTGTGCCTTTGCTGTCCTCTGTACCCATTTTAGCAAAGGCCGCACCGCCGTTTTGTATGATCCACGGTACGTTTGCGTATGTTTCTACATTGTTTATATTTGTGGGCTGCTGCCAATATCCGCGCTGGGCAGGGAAGGGCGGTTTTAGCCGCGGCATACCCCGCTCGCCTTCGAGGGAGGCGATAAGCGCGGTTTCTTCTCCGCAAACAAACGCGCCCGCGCCCGCTTTTATGCGCATATCAAACGAAAAACCCGACCCGAAAATATTACTGCCAAGAAAACCCTTGGCACGAGCTTGTTCAATCGCAATTTCCAGGCGTGTGATTGCCAGCGGGTACTCTGCCCGTACGTACACAACGCCTTCGGGCGCGCCTATGGCGTATGCGGCAATAAGCATCCCTTCGATAAGGCTGTGCGGGTCACCCTCAATAACCGCCCTGTCCATAAACGCGCCGGGGTCGCCCTCGTCCGCGTTGCAAATGACATACTTGCGGCCATCGTCTCCGGCACTCGCATCTTTTGCTGCCTGCCATTTAAACCAAGTAGGAAAACCAGCACCGCCACGCCCGCCTAAGCCGGAGGACTTCATCTCGTCTATGATTGTTTGGGGGGACATTTCTGTCAATGCTTTTTTTGCGGATGCGTATCCTGTATATTCATCTATGTTCTCCGGGTCTATAATACCGCAGTAGCGCAGGGCAACACGGGTTTGCGCCGCCAAAACCGCCGCGTCTTTTGCGTTAAGGCGAAATTGCGATGCGGTGTTTTCTTCGTGTTTTAGCATTTTTATTATCTCGTCCGCGGCTTGGGTTGTTACTTTTACAAAAGTTTCGCGCTCGCCATTTTTGTGCAGCACATCCAGCATTGGCTCAAGATAGCACATGCCGATACAGCCTGTGGTGGCTGTTTCGATTCCATTATTTTGAAAATGCTCCGATAGCTTTTGCGCTCCGGCAGCAATACCGCAACTGCCTTTTCCTATTATAATTTTCATGCCTGGGCGCGCTCCTTGTCCATTATTTGTGAAAGTACGGTTTTGGTGCTTTCTGCTGTAAGGTTCCCGTAGGTTTCGCTGCCTATCATCATAACCGGTGCAAGACTGCAGCAACCAAGGCATGCCGCGTTCATTAAGGTAAACATACCGTCGGGGGTGGTTTCGCCGTCGGATATGCCTAAATGCTCTGTAATTGCCCTCTCTATTGCCGCGGAACCCAGTACGTGGCAGGCCGTCCCTTGGCATAGAGTTATAAGATATTTGCCTACTGGTTTGCGGCGAAATTGCGTGTAAAATGAAACAACGCCCATTATTTTGGCGGGTTTTATGCCCGTTTCCCGGGAAATGTGAAGTAGCAGTTCTGTAGGGAGGTAACCGTAAATTTCCTGTGCTTTTTGCAAAATTGTAATTAAGCTGCCTTCGATGTTTTTGTACTTGTCTAATATAGGGGATAGCTTTGCGAATTCAGTTAGTGGCTGCGAATCCGAATTTTTGTTGGAGCAACATGTATGCATAACTTACTCTCCTTGAGTCAACTGGTGACTCACAGTCACTAGTTGGAAATTGTTAATCTTGTTTTCATAAGTTACAGGAAAATGTTTAAGAATGCAATAGTTTTATTTTAGCGTTGCAAAAAAAGTAGAGCTGTATTTCGTTATCGCTTCCTCGACAATTTATATTAGTCATTTCACCCAAATAAACACAACAGTAAAAAACGCCGCATATGCGTAATGACAGTTAAGTTAAGGGGTTTGGGCAGACCTTGTATCTGCCTGAAATCCGCACGTATGTGACGTGCAGCTATCTCATAACTTAATGACATTACGCTGTTGCGGCGTTTTTTACCAATTGTTTTTATCTTTTGGCTTCTCTACATACAATTGGAGTCTAATTTAACGTCTATATCTTGCCAAAATCGTTGATGCTCTCAGGCCGCTTTCAGGCACAAGAATACCTGCATTTTCAAGTATACCTTGAATATGAGCACGATGTTGCGACACAACATCAAGACGCCCTTCGTTTTCAAATTCGAATGATACTTCAACGATATGGTCAATGCCTGTGCCATCTACAGACCTTATTGGCAACACCTCAATACGAAGAATACGGTCAGATGTGCCGGGGAAATTGAATTCGTATCTTCTAAATGCAGCGGGACCATGTATGACAACATTATTAAAAGCTTCCAATAGCTCCGGAGTATATAAAGCCGCAACATGTGCAGGCATATGGTTTATCAGCAAGTTTCTGGATGCCGCAGTATCTGGAAGAGTGCTGGATACCCTGCCGCCCGTGGCTATAGTGTACGACAATGTTAATACTGCCGAGTTATAACTCCAGTCGAGACCCATATCCCAATTGCCAAAACCTTCCGCGTGGGCGCGATCTATTGCCGCTTGTATGTTTGCGTGGTTAACCGGCCATACCGGTATTCTTTTTCTGTATGTTATTTGATAGCCTTCTCCCTCTTGCTGGTTCCAATGTCTGTAGCGGATACGGTTAATAAAGCCGTAAGCATTAAAAGCTTGTTCCGGTGTATCCATAAACTGCATGTTAATACTACGTCCACGGTCACGACCAAAGCCGCCGAACAAATTAGCAACTTGAGGCCGTAAGTTGCCGTTTGCGTCAAGTACCAGTGCCGGGTCAATCAAGAATTTTACTTCTGTATCCGGTATGATAAACGGCGCAACACGAACCAACGCCGCCAGTGCCGCGTTAAGATTGTCTCTTGCCGCGTTTATCTCCGCTTGTGACGCACTAGCATCGGAAGCAACCACAATAGCCGAAGACAGTGCCAACGCTACCGGCTCCCATGACGAACGCGTATAGTTCGAAGGCTCTCTTGCCTGTGCCTGCTCGATAACACGCAGCAAACCTGAATTGTTGATAAAGCTTGGGTTTTGAGATGCCAACGCCTCAATTATTTGTTCCGACGCGGCGTCAATGTCTGTTTGGTCGACATGTACTATATTTGTTGTATCGCGGGCAAATCTTGCCGCTGTTAACGCGTTAATCAAGTTTTGCCAGTTGCCGACATCCCAGTCTGCTTCATTTTGCGCCTCGGCAACAGCAATAAGCCCAATAAGCTCATTTCTAACCACCGGGTTGTGAGCACCCCACGAACCGTTAACAAGTGCGCGAGGGATACGATTCATTCCACCCGCATCGCTGCCGATACCTCTTCGCTCAGTGATATAAACATCTGCTTGCAAATTCCGGTTATATAAAACATCATCATTGTTACTGCTGACGATTGCCGCTGACGCAACCCTAGCCCCTGCTGGGTCATACAGGTGAATTTGGTTGGAGCTGTTACTACTGCGCACCCCATGCCCCGCGGGTGTTTGCAAATCAAACGGAGTATTGCGGTTATCCCAGCGTCCGTCGCCATTGTTGTTGGCACCTCTAATAAGGAACGACCCACCCGGCAAAATAGTGGCGGATGTTGGCAGAGCCCACGTCCAATTGTTACTCGTATCTTGATATCTAACAGAGTAACCGCTTAAATTAATGCGTCTGTTTGTTGGGTTGTAAATTTCAAAAACAGCGTGTCTGGACGCCGGTGTACCATTCGAGCCCGAAAACGACACCAAACGCCAGATAAGATGGTCTGGATGTATTTGCGCGCTTTGGACGGAAAACGCGGTAGGAATTGGACTTTCCTGTGCCGCATCTTCATAGGGCGGGTAGCCGTACGCTATACCTGGGGCAAACACTAAAGACAACAACATTACAATTGCCAGCAATACACTCATTTTTTTTCTAAACCTGTACATTGGAAATTCTCCTTTGATATAATTTATTTTAGCAACCTGGCAGATACTACTTCTCTTGGTGCGTTTGACTAGAAAGCGGTTGTTTTCACCATCCTTCCCTGATACACAAATGATTTGCTTAGCTAGACTTGATTGTATGTAGTAACTGCAGGGTCAATCTGCTTCTCTAATAAAAATCAAAAACATATGCACAATTAGGCCAAACAATTTAACGCCTTTATGTCCTTAGTATACAAGGTATATTGTCAGGTGTCAACAGGTTATGACAAATTGCAGCACCAAAATACTATTTTGTTCTGGTAGTTTTATACAAAAAAAGAGCTGTCTTGCTTTTTTCTTAGCAAAACAGCCTTCAGGTTCTTATATTGTCGTTCTTATTTCGTCCAAAACCTCTTGTAGCGAAAGTCCGGCCTTACGGGCAATAGCCGCAACATCATCATACTCTGGCTTTTGCCGTTTTATACCAAAGCCGTGGGCGGTTTTTATCTGTACAGTGCCATACTTTGTCGACACTTTCGCTTGTTCTCGTTGTAAGACATATCTGCGGCTTACAACTTCTCGTATCCCAAGAGTGGTTGTATGCTTGAAAATGAGTGACACCATTTCATCTTTGCAATCGTGTCCACACATGCATGTAAGCATAACGCCCGCACGGTTTTTTTTCATTACTATCGGAGTAATGTAAACATCCAGCGCGCCTGCATCCAGCAAACTTTGTTGAGCAAAAGCTATGGCTTCCGGGGTCATGTCGTCTAGGTTACAGGACAGCTCTGTAACTTCGTCACTCATACTTGTGGCAACGATACCAATGTGCGCGCGTATGCAATTCGCTTTTTCAAAGTCCTTTGTACCCATGCCATATCCTGTTTTAGAAATGCTAATCATAGGCATGTGGTCGAATTTTTTTACAAAGTGCTTTAATATTGCCGCACCAGTGGGGGTACAAAGTTCGCTTTTGATATTGTCGCTGTAAATAGGAACGTTTTGCAGAATATGCACGGTTGCGGGCGCGGGAACGGGCAGGATGCCGTGGGCGCAGCGCACTTGTCCACTACCTACATTAATTGGCGATGCAAGAATTTGTGCGGGAGCCAGCTCTTCTATTAGAAGGCACACGCCTACTATGTCGGCAATAGCGTCCCGTTCGCCCACTTCGTGAAAGTGAATTTGGTCAACGGGAACACCGTGAGCATGACTTTCTGCCTCGGCGATTAGTTTATAAATTGCCAAAACATTTTCGCGAACGGCGGGGGAAAGCCGTAAGTGTCCAACGATATGCTCTATGGCGTGGTAGTTGTTGTGGGAGTGGCTGTGACTGCCATGGGAATGGCTATCGTGCTCATGTGAATGCCCATGATCATGGTTGTGTCCGTGGCTTCCGTGCTCACGTGAATGTCCATGAGAGTGGTCGTGCCCGTGGTGATGGGAATGGTCGTGACTACCATGTTCACCGTGAGAATGCCCATTGCTATGAAAATGCTCTTCCACACCATTAACCATAACTCTAACCCGCGTCCCGGTAATCCCATGCTTAACAGACGGTTCTGCCGTTACAACAACTCCGGGAATACCGACCACGTTCAATTTCTCTAAAAATTCCGCGGGATTCTCATGTAATTCCAACAACGCAGCCATAAGCATATCCCCAGCCGCGCCCATGTTGCATTCAAAATACAGAGTCTTCATTATCTACGATAACCCCTTTGGTGGTTTATCATGCTGGCCAGATAGCCGCCGCCAAAGCCGTTGTCGATGTTTTGCACTGTTACCCCGGAAGCGCAAGAGTTAAGCATTGTCAAAATAGCCGACAAGCCACCAAAATTGGCACCATATCCTATGCTGGTTGGCACAGCTATAACTGGGCAGTCTGCCAAACCGCCAAGCACGCTTGGCAGCGCGCCTTCCATTCCCGCAACCGCAACTATAACTTGTGCGTCCATTACTATGTCCAGTTTAGATAGCAGTCTATGCAAACCTGCCACGCCAACGTCGTACAAGCGAATTACCTCGTTGCCGAGTGCCTCTGCCGTTAGTGCAGCTTCTTCTGCCACAGGCATATCGGATGTGCCGCCTGTAGCTACCACTATCTTGCCTATACCATCGGGCTTTGGCATTTCGCCAACTATACCTATACGTGCCATTTCGTGATAGTTAAGTGGTACTGTTTTTTTCACGATATCGGCTACATCCTGGGATATTCTTGTAATTAGGATTAGTTCTTGGCCTTTTTTCATCAATGCTTCGCAGATACCCGCAATTTGCTCTGCGGTTTTGCCTTGGCCGTACACCACTTCTGCTATGCCCTGTCTTATTTGACGATGGTGGTCCAGCTTAACATAGCCTAGGTCTTCGTAAGGTAGAGTGCGCAGTTTGATAAGCGCGTCTTCGGGTGAAAGTTCACCTGTTTTGATTTTGGTTAGGATGTCCAGATTTTTTTGACTCATTGTAAATGCTCCTTTTATATTATTGGGTTTGTGGCCCTAGTTTACTTACCGTCCTTCTAAATCCAACAGCACTGTGGCAAAATGCGGTTTTAGCACACTCAAAATTTCCGCGCGCTTGCAAATCACATTATTCATTTGTTCAATGGGAAATTGCAATCGTGCCACATCTCCCATAACCCTCACACGGAAGTCTGTAAAGCCCAATTCAAACAATGCCATTTCCGCTTTTTCTACTCGCTTTAGAATTTCCGCGGTGTAAGCCTGCCCGGTGGGAATGCGCGTGGCAAGACACGCGTATGCGGGCTTGTTCCAAGTAAAAAGCCCCGCTTCCTTAGAAAGGCGGCGTACTTCTTCCTTGGTAATACCGCATTCTCTAAGCGGTGAACGAACAGACATTTCTGCTGTAGCTTTCATACCAGGGCGGTCGGACGCGTCGTCGGACGCGTTTGTGCCGTCAATTATTACCGTAAAACCATCGGCATGTGCTTGTTTTTGCAACTCGCCAAATATGCCTTTTTTACAGTGATAGCAGCGATCTGCCGGGTTTTTTACAACTTCTGGGTTAGCCAGAATATCCTTTTCGAGGATAGTCATTTCCACCCCAAGATGTGCCGCCATGCGTCGCGCGTCTTCCATTTCAAACTCTGGTTGGAATTGTGTTTTTGCGTGATAAACTCCAACTCGCGCGCCGTATTTTAGTGCCGCGTACAGCAGATACGAAGAATCCACTCCACCGGAAAAGCCCAGTGCCACTGCTGGGTTTTGCTCAAAAAATTGTTCTAATGTCATAGTTTGCTCCTTCTACGGCAAGCTTCCTCAAAAAAATTATTCAAACATGCGAGGAACGCCTAATAAAAAATGCCAAAAAGTACTGCGTCGCTCTCGCAACACAAAATACCTTCATGGCATTATAATCGAGTTAATAAAGTTAACAGATTTGTAACATACGCGTACCTTCGTGATACGCATTGGGAAACATTGTAATATATTTCCCAAAAGATTGCAACTGCGGTTTTTTTACACTTGTCGCAAAATTTTACCAATCTCATCGATATAGCTTTGCGTCGATTTCATGCTCGTGCCTAAAACAGTTATATTGCTTTTTTCATATGGTATCAATATTTTGTGGGCGTAACTTGAGGAAATTGCCTCAACCATTTTTGGGCTAACCTCGCCATGCATGGAGTTTACAATAATAATCCCAATTACGCCAATGATATAATCGACTTTTTTGCAATTGAACACTACCGCGTTTTCTCCTGTCGCGCCGTAATTGGCTCCAGCCTTTAGCATTGCGGCCGTTGCAAGCGAGTTAGTCCCAACTGCCGTAATTACAGCGTCGATATTTTCGCTCTTGATATGTTCTATTATTCCGCGGCCAATCCCGCCGCCCATACCGTCTATAACCAAAATTTTTATAGATGTATCTTTCATAATGGAATCGCTCCTTGAACGTTTTTCTGTGTTTATATCATTAGAGTTGTAACGAAATGAAAGAGGGCGAGCAAAAATGTTTCGGAATCTTCGGAACATTTTCGCTCGCCAATTCCAATTTCGGTACAACTCTATTATTATACAGTACTGCTTTGATATAATCCAGTTTTCGTATTTCCCAAACAGCCATATTTTTGTAACGTATTTTTGCGAAAATTTTACCAGAGTATAATTTTAATTAAAATATTGTTGACAAAATATTAAAATTATGTTAACATTCTGTTCGAATCAAGCTTAAACACTGGAAATGAGGAATACATATGAACGTAAAGATATGCGTAGTGGGGGTTTTGTTTTGCCTTTTGCTGCTACCGATATCTGTATATGCAATGGAAATGGAAGCTGTGGATATAGAAGTTGCGGATATGGTAAGCACAGAATACTACTACTATCACGGAGATTTTGAACCGGTTGAAACAACCTATGTTACTATGTCGCGAGTAAACTTACGCCCGACACCCGATACTGGCAGTACACGCATTACATTGGTAAATGCGGGACGCGTTGTAGAAGTTACAGATTTTAGAGACGGTGTATGGTTTGCTGTAACATACAACGGCAAAGAGGGTTACATGTATGCAGAATTTTTGCGGCCACAGTCAGAGGCACCGGAAATACCAGTTACAGCAGGCAGAGTAGAAATGCTTGAATGGAGTGTAGCGCGCGACATCATTCCTAAAAATACAAACTTAACGGTTATAGATGTACGCACAGGCCTTTCATTTGAAATACGTAGTTTCTCCCATGGTAATCACGCGGATGTTTTTCCTGTAACCAGGGCAGATACAGACACTATGCGTCAAGCATTTGGCGGCAGGTGGACTTGGACGCCGCGCCCGGTGGTTGTTATTGTAGGGGATCGCAGCATTGCGGCATCCATAAATGGAATGCCCCATGGCGGTAGTGGCAACACTAATAATGGCATGAACGGACATGTTTGTCTGCACTTTTTAAACTCTCGCACACACAATGGCAACCGTAGTCATGAGCGAGATCACCAAAACGCGGTGCAAGAAGCGTTTAACACAGCGTCAAACTGGTAATTTTTATATTTCGATCCTTCTTTTTGAGTGCCCGCTTATGCGGGTTCTTTTTTTATCTTGACAATCTGCTGTCTAGAACTTAGCATCTATACAAAGGAGCGAAAAAAACTTCACTCTTGTATTAAGAATCAAACGCGAATACGAGCATTCTCGCTTGACCTATTGGATGAAAATGTGAAGAAAATCACTCCACACTTATACATTGAGGGTCAAATGCAAGCACTCGCGCTTGACCAATTTGGAGGAAAAAATGACATACGCATTACTAAAAACCCCAGCCCACACTCGTGTATCTTTCCAAGATTCGGATACTTTGGCGATAAGCGAATTAAATGTCTTGTTTCATGACACTCATATAGAAGATGCTCGCATGGCGCATATAGGCGGCGTACAGTATATATTATTCGATATAAAACAGCCGCTTTCTCAAAGCGATATCCGTCTGCTGTCGCGTATGTCCTTTATATATGCGGTATTTGAATTTTTCCCCGATGAAAATATTTTGAAGCCTGTAGGTATGGACGCCGGATACTTCTTGCCTGACGATTTAAGCACCATTTTAAAGTATGTTGGCAAAACCAATGAGCTTTTCACACGGCTTATGCTTAATATGGCACAGCTATATATCAAAAAAACACCCGAGCAATTAAATATACTAGACCCGCTTGCAGGCAAGGGGACAACTTTGTACGAAGCTCTAATGCAAGGGCACAACGCTTACGGTGTGGAAATTGATGCAAAAATGGCTGCAGAAAGCGTAACATATCTAAAAAAATATCTCGAAACGGCAAAACATAAACACGAAAACCATTCAGAAAAAACAAGCGGACAATCCCCATTTGGAAAATTTACAGCTTTGCGCAGCCAAATAAAGATAAAGCCCAACGCTCACTTTGAAATAGTCGCGGGTGATACCCGTCATAGCAATTTGTATTTTAAGAAAAATTTCTTTCATGCCATAATCGCAGATTTACCATACGGAGTGCAACACAGTAGCAAAACGGCAAAAAAGCCCCAAAGCACAGGCTTTACGCGCAACGCATTGGGGCTTGTAAAAGAAGCACTACCCGCTTGGACACGAGTGCTCGCACCCGGCGGAGTTATTGTAATTGCATGGAATTTGTTTCTGATACCACGGATGGAAATGTCAGAGCTATTAACACAACATGGTTTCGCGCTGCCAGAAATAGAGGCGAATTTTTCCCATAGAGTAGATCAAGCCATTGACCGGGACTTTATTGTTGGGGTAAAAAAGTAAAGCTATATGAGTCTACTACCGGCGCAAATGTAACTTGCTCCGGGAAATGGACCGGCTTATGGCATCCATCATCTTTTCATTTGGCTCGATAATAACTTTTAAACGCTTGCCTTTTGCGATTGCCAAAAACGCGTAAGTGTTTTCTCTGACACTGCCACTGGAATAATCCCGCGTTTCCTGCGCGCTAGAAAAGCTGCCTAAGTGAACCGTATCTTCTACGTGAGCCATTATCTCAAAATTCTTTACTTGCCCGGAAAACACGCGCTTTCTGCGGGCACGGTTGTATATAATATCAATATCCAGCTCCCCATTGGTAAAAATATATTCATATTCCACCCTAAGAAAGCTCATAAGATAAAACGCGCCAAATCCGACAGCAATGGTTATTATCATCCCAAGCGCGCCAAGCATAGCCATTGTTATTAAAAACACCAAAACGACCACAACAACCAAACACACACGTATGGCAGTATCTTTGCTTGTTTGCTTGCGGGCTACAATTTGTTCTTTAAATACGTCACCGGTCATTGCGCACCTCTGATGTATGTGACTTTACTTGGTTCTAGTTCGTGTGGGTCTTTGCCGGATATTGCCGTACCCACTACTACGGAAATACCAAACTTAAATCCTTCCGGTATCAGTTTACTATATTTTTCGCCTTTGAAGGTGTTGGCGGCAACCGCGCAAATTACGCTGCCAAGTTCCATGGAGTGCGCCGCAAGGGCTACTGTTTGAGCAACTATACCAATGTCTATGTCGGCATAGTCCGAATCGTCTTTGGCAATTACAATCAGACAGGGCGCGTTGTAAAAAACCGTACCGCCACGATCCATCATACGATTGTAGAAAAACTCGTTCTCTGCTTTAAGTACGGCCATTGTATGTGCGTCCATTTCGTCAAGAAGTTGTCTGTCTGTTATTACTATAATTTGCCATGGTTGGCGGTTTAACGCACTGGGCGAGGCTAATGCCGCGTTTACCAATTCGGTAATTTGCGCGTCAAGTATAGGGGCTGGAGAGAAATTCCTGCATGAGTTGCGTTCTGCGATTGCTTTTAGGACTTGATTCATGTGTAACACTCCTTTGAATGTAAATATTAGAAATATGAATAATAGAATTGTAAACGGGCTTGCGATTTTTCGCAAGCCCGTTTATGTAAATTTTTACAGGTTTTCGCTTTGGATATCATCCATCAAGTCCCGCACTTCTTGAAATTTTATCATAAGGTCAACATATTTTTGCTCGCGTGTGGTTAGCATCGGACGTAACTTGAACAAAGTGTCTATTGGCGAAGATGTAGGGCCTTGGGAATTGGCAAGTTCTTGTACGAGCTGCAGTAATAGGCTTTCTTGGTTGTTCATTAATCGCGCCTCATTTCAAGTTGATACGATTATGATATGCCGCAGGAATATTTTTGCTACAAATGCAGGATACTACTTATCGGTGATGCTATGAAAATGTTTGGTGCGTTTGTAGTTGTAGTTTCTATATGCTGTGTTTGGGATGTGGGGCAGACAGCATATTCGGAAATTCATATTAATACGGCAGAAGAATTGGCGCGAGGGTTAGCACAAAACCCGTCGGGCTCTTTTGTGCTGTGCGAGGATATTAAACTGCCGCACGATTGGGCTTCGCCCAGTTTTAGCGGGGTGCTTGACGGAAGCGGATATACCATAAGCGGTGCCGCGAACGAACTTTTTTCATATATGGAAAACGCGGCTGTTCGCAATCTTGTATTGGCTGCGTTTGATATTACCGCACCAACTGCTATGCAGGACGAATTGTCTGTGGGCATATTGGCCCGTGCGGCCATTAACTCTACAATCGAAAATATAACAGTTATTGGTGGTAAAGTATCCGCAAATGCAGTTTTTACAGGAAGTGGCGCGGTAGGAGGTTTACTGGGCAAGGGAACGAATTTGCAAATTTTTGATGTGCGTTTGTCTAATATGCAAATTGATGTAGGTATGGTGCGCACAGCCGGTGGGCTGGCCGGTAGCCTTGAGGATAGCGAGGTTGAAAATATAGCACTGTCGGGTATTGAAATGGGCTCGAAAGCCCGTACCACAGGCGGGTTGGTGGGATATGCCCAAAATAGTAATTTTACCGAGTGCGCAGTGGAATTGGCTCAGGTTACGGGCATATATTTTGCGGGCGGCTTTGTTGGGTATGTAGACAAAGGCGGAATTTTTACAAACAGCTATAGCGTAGCAAACGTAAACGGTGCAATAACTGGTGGCTTTGTCGCAAAGTCCCATGGCAAATCTACAGACAAAAGAACACCCCATGCAATCCGCTTCGAAAATTGCCGGGCATGGGGCAATGTATACGCATCTACTAAAATGATATGGGAACTGCAAGGCCGCGAAAAATTGTATAACTTGGCCGGCGGGTTTGCGGGTATTTCTTCTTACACGATAATAATGAACTGCATATCCGGCGCAAATACGTTGGCAAAAAGCGGTGATGCGGGTGGCTTTGCGTGTTGGGTTACAGACCGTAGCCAAATTATAAACACTCGCGCAAAAGGCAATGTTGCCGCATTGCGGGGAGCCGCGGGAGGCTTTGTCGGCAAAATTTCCGGCTCTTCGAGAATAGAATTTTCTCATGCCGCGGGATTAGTGCAGGGTTGTACTAATGTTGGCGGATTTGTAGGAGTAATTTCTGCCGACGGTGAGCCTAATACTATTTCTGAAAGTATCACAACATCAAGAGCTGTTGCTGGCCGCGAAAATGTGCGCCGTTTTGCTGGGCTGCTGTTGCATGATGGTGTAAACGGATGCCACGCGTATTTGGGGATGGTTGTTATATTGGATGGAAAGCTGGCGCATGTGACCCCCGGCGGGTTTGGTGCGGATGGTGCTGATATACGGGATTGGCCGCAGGCATCAAGTTATATGCCTGTAGACTGCAGGAACCCATGGCTCCGGGCTTGGCTCTGCGCGTAATTGCGGCGCGTTCTGCCGCCCTGCGGATTTCAGGCATGGGTTTGTCGGGTGAAAGGCATTCTACGAACTCGAGGTACGGCCCGGGTACTGTGGATTCAGCGGAATGGTTGTGTAGTCTCACCGAGTGAATGGCATTCAACGAACTTGTAGGTTGGTACCTCGTGAATGTCGGAGTTCACAGCTTTGGGTGAAGATGCGCAGAACCAGAGCACGCTCTGCCGCCTTGCGAATTTCATTGCAAACCATTGCTTTTTTAAAGCTGTTCCCTTAGAATTATGCAACATATGCAGAAAGTAGTTGGTTTGGGTGCTTGCTCTTGAATTCCTGTTTTATTTTTTGCGCCAATTTTTTAGTTCCGATGCTGAAAATGCCATGAGGGAACTCGCTATGAATAAACAACTCGCTACTTTTCAGGCACAAATGATTGACCGGAAGATTCCCAGACCCAAGGTAACAAAGCAATTTCATGAATTTTGGATTTTTTTATCGCAAAATTTCGATTGCTGGAAGGAAGTTTTGGTGATGTTCAAGCCCGATACCGTTTTGGGATGGAATAGGCGCAGATTTAAAAACTATTGGCGGCAGAAGTCGCAGGGACGGCCTAACGTTTCGCGTGAAGTTATTGCGAAGATAAAGCAAATTCATCGGGAAAATCCTACGCTCTCTCCGGAAAAGATTCACGAGCGGCTGGTGGATATGAATATTTATGATGCTCCGGCTCCTAATACTATTGCTAAGTACATAAAATGCAAGAGAAAACCACCTACGGAAAGACAGCGTCAATCGTGGCTAACTTTTTTGCGCAACGAGGCCAAGGGTATTTGGGCTATAGATTTTGCTACTGTTGTAACGCTTAGGTTTGAGGTTTTGTATGTGCTCTTTGTTGTTAGCCATGACCGACGGCGAATTGAGCATTTTGCTGTAACCGCGCAACCGTCTGGGAATTGGGTAGCGCAGCAGATGCGCAATGCTACGCCTTATGGTAGACAGCCTAAGTACTTGATACATGACAACGATCCTGTTTTGACTTGTAGATTTTTCCAAGGGTTTCTGGCTAGGCTGGGTATAATTTCTAAACGGATAACACCACGCAGCCCTTGGCAGAATGGAGTTGCGGAGCGTTTAATTGGTATTGTGCGGCGTGAGTTGTTTGACCATGTTATTTTATTGAATGAGAAGCACTTGACTGTCTTGCTTAAAGAGTATGTTGAGTATTACAACCATGTACGTACGCATCAGGCTTTGGATGGTGGAACGCCTATTAAGCGAGAGCCGCCGCCCGGGACTTGGGCTCGGGATACGGTTTTGAAGGCAAAGCCTATCTTGGGCGGGCTTTATCATAGTTATGAGAAATGTAGCCGGGGCGAAGCTGCGTAAATATGCACCTATAGTGTTGCTGCCATATATTGCCAGCTGGTTTTTGATGGTTTGTCTTGTCATGTCTTGATTTAAATTTCATTCCATTTTTAACCGAAAGCACCTAGTTTCGCTTTTGACTTTTGCGAATATCTAGGTGCTTTTTTTGCTTTTTGAGTTGTTTTGGTGGTGCTATTTGTGTGTGGATGAGTTTTTGCAGTCTACAGGGCGGCTGATGCCTATATTGCTGTCGAGTTTCCTGTCCCCATGACAACCACAAAATTTATTTTGGATGGGTTTTGCTGTGGATAACCGTCCTCCGACAATTTGTGGCACCCTATGGATATCTAATAGTCCCCGATCTGTGAATAATTGCACCACTCCCGTCGAGTAGTGTGACTGAGGCATATCCGTCCTCGTCAAAATTTCCGGCAAGTCTGAACTCTCGACGAAATGCGTTTCGACCTGTTGTGTCAATAAATGCCATATTACCGTTAAGCAGAGAAACTCTCGCAAGTCCGTCTGAAAAAGGAGTAACGCTTAAAAATTCTTGACCAAAGGTATTTTGACCAGCCCTGTCTATAAATACACGTGGTCCTGGAGTTCCGGTTATTAGTACATTTTCATTAGCTCTGTCCCACATTCTTTTGGTGATAACAGCAAAGCCTTCAGAAAATGTACCGCCTTCAATAACATTAGGAAGTGGAATTACTAATGCTCCGGTGGTATCTATAAACCCTGTCATATGCTCCTTACCTTCCAAGCCTCTTGTAAAAGCAAGACCTTCGGAAAAAGGACTAGCAAAATGAAATTTTTGACCAAAGACATCCTGTCCCGTTCTGTCTATAAATATGACATACCCAATTGAACCGATTGCCGCTGGCACCCAAGGGTCTAGAAATTCATCATCAGTAAGCCCATCCCATTCACGGATAAGAGCAAATCCTTCAGAAAATCTACTTACAGAAAAAATATATGGTAAAGGTATTATTAATTTACCTGTTAGGTCTATAAACCCTGTTTGATATTCTCTACCTTCCACACCTCTTGCAAAAGCAAGACCTTCGGAAAAAGGATGAACATAAGAATATTGAGGCTCGACAATTATTTCGTCATGATCGTTTTTAAATCCCCACAGGCCATCTTCTTCAAATGGAGACAGTACACCCCACTCTTTGGCTTCATACTGGTAGTTATCTGCAAAACTTTTCAAACTTTCTTCATTCGAATTTCTATCCATTTCCAAACTACCAGCCCCGATTAATTCGGAAGTACAAGCAATTATCGCTAAAAAGGCAACGGTACTCAATACTCCTACTACGATTACTCTTTTCATGGTGCCACCTTCCTATTAACCGTTATTTAACGAGGAGTTCCATAAATTTGCACTAGCGGGTTACCATACCACTCTTGCCATGCATTCATTCTGGATGCCTGTAATACCATTTCTATATCCAGTCTTGTTACTGGGTCCATTACACCTGCAAATATGGAATAATAATCTCCATGTTCCGTATTATTATTGTAACCAAATCCATGCGCATCATCTACTCCAAGTGCGTGCCCAAATTCGTGTGCAGCCACCCACATAAACTCTATTGCTGTTTTTTCTCGAAGTGACCAATCTTGACCTTCTCTTTCCCAAAAATGAGTGTATAGCGTTATATGTCCAGGGTTTAATGCTGTCCAAGTAGGTGGACGGCGCAAATTACTATGACCAGAACCATCCACTATTTCAATATTTAACCACGCTTGGTTGGGATGGCTAATACCGGTAACTTCTGGATCTCTGTGAAAAATGGTAACATTTACATTTAGCCCGTCTACATATCCTCCCCAATGATGAATAATGCCACTTAGAGCCTCGTGACGATGTGTATCTGCACCACTTCCTGTAATTGAAATATGCGCACGAATATTTACATTGTTTCCGATTCGCCATGCTACAATTGGTGGACGATTAATTGTGGGAGCGCCTAAAAACATACCGCCAAGTGATTTTGGGCATATCCAATGAATACTCCAAAACAGGTCAGGCTGGATACTGCCGCCCCCGATACCCATGATATTTGGAACGCTCTCTTTTCCAAAAGGCTTGAAGTGTCCCATTGCAAAAAGTCCCGTTGGGTCGATAAAGTTAACAGGGTTGTTCATAACGTAAGCATAAAGGTTGGTGCTTTGGTATATGGCATGGATATCTGGTAATAGTCCTGCGTTTGGCATTAGGGTGGGGTTATTGCCGAAAATCATGTTGCCGCCGCCTGTACCCGGACGCCAGAACGGGTCGGTCTGAGTAAAGCGACGTAGCGCGCTATCATAAAAACGCCGTTGGGCATAGAAAAGCCCTAATACCCTGTCAAAGTTGTGCGATGTAAAGCGAACGGGGTCTACACCAGCCATGTTCATGTCATGGTCGGTGGGGGATGTGGTTGCGCCCCATTCATCATATCCTGCCCACGCAATATACTGACCGTTTGGTAGCTGCATTTGGGATGTGCTGTTGCGGAAATCTAAGCGGTAGTATAGCACTGCGTACGTTGGTAGTACAGCTATATCAGCCGCAACATTACCACCGGGGTCTAGTGCGCCGCCTACTGCTGCTACACCACTTACTATGCTGTCTGCCTTAGATGTGTGTTGCGACAAACGCTGTAGTGGCGTACCATACACAAATACTGTAGAAAATCCACCTTCTTCTACCACCATCAAGTCTTGGTTAAAGCCCATTACGTAATCGATTACAAACTCCTGCCGCACAACACCGCTGTTGCGGTTTAGGCCGAAGTTGTCTTTAAATATGCGCTGGTACGCGCCTGTCGGGATATTTTCCGGCAGTTCGCCCTGCCATAGGTAGCGGTCTATTGCATTTGCGCTATCCGCATCCGCAAAGCCTTCTAGCCAGACTGTGGTGGGTAATCCGGCTAGTGCCTGCCTGTTTACGTTTATGTGGCGGCTGCCGGGGCTGTTTGGCTCGTCGGTTAGGTAGCCGTTTACATCCCAGCCTTGGCCACTCATGTGACCCGGTAGGATGCGCTGGACATTGGCTACGCGCAATCCGAGCGCGTTGTAAATGTATTCGCTGGTTTCGCCTAGTTCGTTAGTGCCTTTTATCATGCGGCCGAGTGAATCATATTCGAAAGTGCGAACAGGTACGCCATTCCGGCTTTCGCTTATCAAGTTGCCTCGCTGGTCATAAGTGTATACAAAATGTCCATCTGGACTGGTTCTCGTGAGTAGCTGGTTCATTGCGTTATGTGTAAACGTAGTAGTTACCCCATCACGGGTTTCTCTTACCAAGTTACCGAGGCTGTCGTAATAATAGTCTGTCCGGCCAAGCAAGGTATCGCTACTGGAAAACAGTCTACCGTTTGCATCGTAAAGGAACATGCGGTTGGTGTTTTCGTTGTCTATGCCAAAGAACTGGATCGTTTCTGTATGCAGCAGCCCGTTATCCGTGTAACCATAGCTAAACTGGCGGGTAGTACGGTGATTAAATATTTCTCGCTGCTGCGTTAGCTGGTTTAGGGTATTGTATGAAAACTCTGTGTGACCGCCGTTTGGAAGGTACTGCCGGGCAAGTCTGCCGTAGCTGTCGTAAACATTAGTGGTTACGCCGCCGTCCGGGTCTGTTATTGTTAATACTTGATTGTTTCGGTTGTGCGTGTAGGTTACTACACTTGCGTCCGGATAAATGACGCTTATCAAGTTACCGACGGGGTCATGTTCATATGTTGTTACACGGCCAAAGGAGTCCCGCACCCTTATGCGGTTGTTTAACGGGTCGGGGGTGTGTTGGTGCTAACTTTGGTACTGCACATAGGCATAGCCCCCACCGCCAAAAGTTCCAAAAGTATGTACACTTGCATATTGTACCATAGAG